>ERZ833963.102-NODE-102-length-124979-cov-22.614526_pt1 | contig 124979 bp, 99 predicted proteins | sample MGYA00519693_ERZ833963 | MGnify/ENA primary metagenome ERZ833963 (study PRJEB31850, sample SAMEA3708748) | human gut metagenome | biome: human gut; feature: human-associated habitat; material: faeces | place: China | collected 2014 ...
GCAGAACCAAATTTATTTGGTTTTGCCGAGGCGCCGCCTATCTAAGCGGGGCTTGTCCCCGCAAAGTGTGCAAGCCGAGCGCAGAACCAAATTTATTTGGTTTTGCCGAGGCGCCGCCTATCTAAGCGGGGCTTGTCCCCGCAAAGTGTGCAAGCCGAGCGCAGAACCAAATTTATTTGGTTTTGCCGAGGCGCCGCCTATCTAAGCGGGGCTTGTCCTCTGCAAAGTGTGCAAGCCGAGTGCAAAAGCGAATTTGTTTGCGGTCCTACCGAGGCACCGCTTGTCTGAGCGGAAACCTATCTTCCGCAAAGTGCGTATGCCGAGTGCAGAACATTCCTGCTGATTTTGGCGCAGGCGATATCTCCGCCCTGTCTGAATCCGATCGATCCGGCGGTTCGGCGGAAACGATGCGGGCGGCAGACCGGCTCGTAGGCCCGTCGTGTTTCCCCCTCCGACTCTGCATAAAGGAGTTTCCAGACAGGAATAAGATGTAGATAACAGTGGTCTTTTTGAACATTATTCGGACTTTGCGAGGGGACGGTCTGTTGAAAAATTCGTATCTTTGCACGGTGCAATGATGTATTATAAATTCATTGGATTATGATGACACTGAAAAATTTTCTGGCGCTGACAGCCCTTTCGCTGGCATTCGGCACCGTATCGGCTCAGACCGAGGAGGCGGCCTTGCCGCGAAAGGTATCGAACGTCGAAGTGCTCGATCTCGAAGGAAAGCCCGTGACGCTTCCGTACTGGGGTGAAAAGAACCTGATGATCTTCTATGTCGATCCCGACCACCATAAGCAGAACGAGGATTTCACCGTTGAACTGGAAAAGAACCACCGTGCCGAAAGCGACAAGATCCACGGCTTCGGCGTGATGAATCTCAAAGACGCGCCGATGGTGCCCAACAGCATGGCCCGTTCGATGGCGCGCAAACGTACTGCGACCAACGGTGCGACTGTGCTCGCCGATCAGACACATGCCCTGAGCACGGCGTGGAATCTGGGCGACTGCAACAACAAGTTCGTGCTGATGTTCGTCACCAAGGAGGGCGAGTTGGTCTTCCTGCGCAAAGGGGTGCTTTCGGATGCCGACAAGGAGGCCTTTTACGAGGTGTTAGAGAACTATAAATAAATGGTATTTAGAAGGTTTCTCCCTGCCGTCGTCTGCTGTTTTCTGCTACTCTCCGCCCGTGCGCAACAGGATACGCTCTGTGTGCGCGGCGGCGATACGTTGCGTTACCGGTATACTCCGCTGTCCGCGACTGCGCCGGCTGCCGAGACGCAGCAGCAGCCGAAACGCAAGGACAATTTCTGGAGCCGGATCTTCCACGGCAACGTCGACCGCACGTTCGAGAAGAAGATCGATTTCAGTTTTATCGGCGCACCGAACTATTCCAAAGAGGCGAGCGTGGGGATCGGCGTGCTGGCGTCGGGACTCTACCGCGTGGATCGCACCGATTCGCTGACGCCTCCGTCGGACGTGTCGTTCTTCGGCAACTTCTCGTTGTCGGGCTTCTATATGTTCGGCGTGAGCGGCAACACGCTCTTCAACCACAACCGCTCGCGGGTGATCTACGAGGTGTCGTTCGGTTCGAAGCCGCTCGAATTCTGGGGCATAGGCTATGAGGCGGGGCGTTTCAACCAATCTGCCGACTACATCCGCAAACAGGTGAAGTTCGACGCCGGCTATCTGTATGAGGTGTGGAGACACCTGTATGTCGGCGGGTCGGTTCTTTTCTCCCATACGAAGGGTACGGATTTCGACGACCGGGGCATAGACTATCTCGCGGGACAGAAGCTGCACTACACCTTGTCGGGGATCGGCATGACGCTGCAATACGACTCGCGCGATTTCATCCCTGCTCCCGAGCGCGGTACCTTTTTGATGGTCAAGCAGGTTATCTACCCCAAGGGATTGGGAAACAGCGGCAAGACGCTCTACAAGACCACCGCTACGGCCGACTACTACCAGCGTCTGTGGCGCGGCGCCGTGCTGGCCACGGATATTTTCGGCGAATTCAACAGTTCGGGAATGCCGTGGTGCATGCTGGCGGAGCTGGGCGGCGGTTACCGGATGCGCGGGTATTATCTGGGACGTTATATCGACAACAACATCCTTTCTTGCCAGATCGAGTACCGTCAGCGTATCTGGCGGCGCATCGGTTGCGCCGTGTGGGGCGGTGCGGGCAATGTCTTTTCGTCGTTCGAACGTTTCCGCTGGGATCAGACGCTGCCCAACTACGGGCTGGGTCTGCGCTGGGAGTTCAAACGCCGCGTGAACGTGCGTATCGACTACGGTTTCGGCCGCAAGACCAGCGGTTTGGTTTTCAATATTAACGAAGCTTTCTGACACTCATGGAACAGACCGGCAAAGCATTCCTGCGAAGCAGTCGTCACGCTGCGTTACTGGCGCTCTGTTATTTTGCGGCCGTGATGATACCGAACTGCATCCTGTTTTTTACGGAGCCCTATTCGATCTGGTCGAAGGCAGCACTGCTGACGCTGCCGGCCGGAGGCTATCTGCTGTGGAGCGTCGCATTCCGTCGTTCGGGAATCGCCGTGTGGCTGAGTTTTCCGGTGATCTTTTTCTGCGCCCTGCAAATCGTGCTGCTCTACCTGTTCGGGAATTCGGTCGCGGCGACCGATATGTTCATCAATATCGTCACGACCAACCCCGGCGAGGCGACGGAGTTGCTGAGCAACATCTATCCCTCGGTGATTCTGGTCTGTGTCATCTATCTTCCGCTGTTATGGACGGCAACCGTGCATGTGCGGCGTAAGGTCGACTTTTCGCCTCGTTTCCGCCGCCGGACGGCCGTGGTCGGAGGCGTGTTGGCGCTCGTCGGGGCGGGATTGCTGATTCCGGCCTATCAAACGAAACGGCATGTGCTCCGCAACGAGATCTTTCCGGTCAACGTGGCCTATAACGTCGTGCTCTGTGCGCGCGAATACGTCAAGATCGAGAATTACGACCGCACGTCGGCAGGGTTCCGCTATCATGCCCGCCGTACGGCGAAGGCCGACAAGCGGGAGATCTACGTCTATGTGATCGGCGAAGCGTCGCGTGCCGCCAATTGGGAGCTGTACGGTTATGACCGCCCCACGAATCCCCGCTTGAAGGCATTGGGAGACGAGATCGTCGTGTTCCGCAACATGCTTACGCAGAGCAATACCACGCACAAGAGCGTGCCGATGATCCTCTCGTCTGTCCGGACGAACGAACACGACGAACTCTTCCGTCGCAAGGGACTGCCCGCGCTCTTCAACGAAGCGGGCTTCCGCACGTGGTTTCTTTCGAACCAGTCGCCGCAGGGGGCGATGATCGACAAATTGGCGCGCGATGCCGACAGCCTTATCTATATGGGGCATCCGCGTTACGACATGCAGCTGCTCGACACGATGAAACGCATCGTCGAGGCCGATACGGAGAACGACCTGCTCTTCATCCTGCATTGTTACGGGTCGCATTTCAGCTATCACCAGCGTTATCCGCGCGAGGCAGCCTACTTTCTGCCCGACGACGACGTGGCCATCGAACGGCAGCACAAGCAGAAGATCTGGAACGCTTACGACAATTCGATCCGTTATACCGACACCTTTCTGTCGTCGGTGATCGGGTATCTCGCATCGCTCGATGCGTGCAGCGCATTGCTTTACAGCGCCGACCACGGCGAGGACATGCTCGACGACGATCGGGAACGTTTCCTACACGCCTCGCCTACGACGACCTGCTGGCAGCTGCACGTCGCTTCGCTGGCGTGGTTTTCGGAGGATTACAAGCGGGTGTTTCCCCAACAGGCGGCCGCTGCCGCCAGCCATGAAAACGCTCCGGCGACGACACATGCGCTTTTTCAGACCATCGCCGACATCGCCCGTATCGAGGCAGATTACGTTTACAGGGAGGCGTCGCTGGCAAGCCCCTCCTACGATACGACGGTGCGGCGCTGTTACCTCAACGATCACAACCGTGCCGTACCGTTCCGTGCGACGGGACTCAACGGGACCGACCTTGCCTATTTCCGTCGGCGGGGTATCGAATTGTAGCGGGGTTCGGTCGGGGTTGCACGCGGAGCGGAACCGCCGGTGCTGAGGCGAGACCGTGCATCCGTGGCGGAATAATCCGTGAAAAGGAATAACGAAACAATAAGGGCTGTCCCATCGGGACAGCCCTTATTCGTTGCAGGTTCCAAACTTATTTGGCAGCCTCGACCGAAGCCTTGCGGAATTCCTTCATCAGCTTCATGATTTCCAGCGCAGCCTTGCGTGCGCGGGTGCCGGCGGCTTTGTTGTTTTTAGATACCTGAGCCTCTGCGTTCTCAGCGAAAAGAGCGTACTGGGCTTTGATTTGCTCAACTAATTTTTCCATAATCGTAAATTTTGGGTTGTTTATCGTTTGCAAATATAGGAAATATCTCGAATTGAGAAAATATTTTTATAAAAAAAATACGCTTGAAGCGCTATTTCACGGTGTTTTAGGAGATTCAAGACCGAATACCGGTATGTTTTTTGCCTTCTTTCAGGAAAAAATCATGGCTCTCAATGGACAAAATCGGAACACTCCTTTGCGCCCTTGCGGCGTTGCTGGCAGGCGGTTGCCGCGGCCGGCATACAACCGGAGCGCAGCCCTCCCTGCGCGTCGAGGTGATCGAAGCGGCGACGGACACCGTCCCCAACCGCATGAGCTTCGTGAGCAGTGTCGAAAGCAATTTCGACGCACTGATCGAACCCCGTGTCAACGGCTATCTCGTGAACAAGTATTTCAGCAGCGGTATGCCGGTTCGAAAGGGGCAGCTGCTCTTTACGATCGACCCCAACCTGCTCTCCACCACCCTGCTTTCGGCCGAAGCTTCGCTCGAATCGGCGCGTGCGCAGGAGGTCTCGGCCCGCAACAACTACGAACGCGCCGTGCCGCTGGCGCGTATCGACGCCATCAGTCAGACGCAGCTCGACCAGTATACGGCCGAATACGTCGCCGCGCAGGCTGCCGTGCGTTCGGCCGAGCAGCAGGTGCGCAACGCACGGTTGCAGGTGGGCTATACCCGTATCTATGCTCCGATCGACGGCATCATCGCTTCGAGCAACGCCCATACGGGCGATTACGTGGGGGTGGGTACCCAATTTTCGGTGCTGACGACCATTTCGAACATCGATACCGTTGCGGTCGATGTCGCCATTCCGATGGCGCAGTATCTCCGTTATGCGGGAACGCGCCCGTCGATCTATGAAAACGACGGTCTGCTCTCGGACATCACCCTCTCGCTGGCCGACGGCGTGGTCTATCCCTCGAAGGGGTGGTACAGCTATACGCAGAAAGACATATCGAGTTCGATGGGAACCATCGTGCTGGTGGTCAAATTCGCCAATCCGGACTATACGCTCAAACCCGGACAGTTCGCCCGCGTGACGGCCAACGTCGGACCGTCGCTGCCCTACGTCGTCGTACCGCAGCGTGCCGTGACGCAGATGCAGGATCTCAGTTCGGTCTGGGTCGTCGGGCGCGACAGCACGGCCGAATACCGGCGTGTGACGCTCGGCCGTATTGCCGGCGACCGGTGGTGCATCCTGTCGGGCGTCGAGCCGGGCGAATGGGTCGTTACGGCCGGTATTCAGAAGTTGCACAACGGTCAGAAGGTTATTCCGACCCCGATCAATACGAATAAATAGCCTATGGAACGATTTTTCGTCAGCCGGCCGATCTTCGCCATCTGCATCGCCCTGGCGATCGTGTTGTTGGGCGCGATTTCGATTTTCGATCTTTCGATCGAACAGTATCCCGACATTACGCCTCCCGTCGTGGAAGTGACCGCCAGTTACAGCGGAGCCGACGCGGAGACGGTCAACGACGCCGTGGCCACGCCCGTGGCGCAGAGCGTGATGGGCGTGAGCGACATGCTCTACATGCAGTCTACGAGTGCCAACGACGGTTCGATGGTGTTGCAGGTAGTCTTCGACGTGGGTACCGATCCCGATCTGGATGCGATCTTCACGCAGAACAACGTCGCCACCTCGACCGCACTGCTTCCCTCGTCGGTCGTCACCCAGGGCGTGGTGACGCAGAAGACGATGACGGGTTTTCTGATGGTCTTCGCGCTGCACAGCGACGGCCGTTACGACAACGAATTCCTCTCGAACTACGCTTACATCAATCTTCAGAACCAGCTGCTCAAAATCAACGGCGTGGGCAAGGTCTCGATCATGGGCGCCGGCGAATATGCCATGCGCATCTGGGTCAAGCCCGATCTGCTGAACTACTACAACGTGTCGCTCGACGAACTGCGGGCGGCCGTGCTCGCGGAGGGCGGCATCTACCCTGCCGGCCAGTTCGGCGCCGAGCCGTCGCCCGAAGGGACTACCTATACTTATACGGTCACCATGCCGCGCCAGATCTCCACGGCCGAGGAGTTCGCGGCGATCGTCGTGAAGACCACCCCCGCCGGCGAGCAGATCTTTCTGCGCGACGTGGCCGACGTGGCGCTGGGCAGCAAGTCCTACGGCGTCGCTTCGGCCTTCGGCGAAGAGCCGGCCACGCTGCTGGTCATCTATCAGGAGCCGGGCAGCAACGCCGTGGACGTAGGCAACCGCGTGAAGGCGACCATCGGGCGGTTGTCGGAACGGTTTCCCGACGGCGTGAGCTGTACGACGATCGTCGATTCGACCGAGAGCATCCGCTCGGGCGTGGAGGAGATCATCCTCACGCTGATTCTGGCGCTCGTACTGGTGATCGCCATTATCTACCTCTTCATTCAGGACTGGCGGGCGACGCTCATTCCGCTCGTCGCCATTCCGGTCTCGCTCATCGGCACGTTCATCTTCTTCCCGCTGTTGGGCTTCTCGATCAACATCATCTCGCTGTTGGGCCTGGTATTGGCGATCGGACTGGTGGTCGACGATGCGATCGTGGTGGTCGAAGCCGCGCAGGTCAACATCGAACGCGGCATGAAATCCCGCGAGGCGGCGATCGAGGCGATGCGCAACGTCGCTTCGCCGATCGTAGCCACGACCGTCGTGCTGCTGGCCGTCTTCATCCCGATGTCGTTCGTGGGCGGAATTTCGGGGCGGCTGTTCCAGCAGTTCGCCGTGACGATCTCGGTCTCGGTCGTGCTCTCGGCCTTCAACGCTCTGACGCTGTCGCCCGCGCTGTGCGCCTTGCTGCTCAAACCCCGCAAGGAGGCGGCGAAGGGTTTCTTCGCCGCATTCAACCGGCGGTTCGACCGCTGGCTGGAAGGCTATTCCTCGCGGATCGCCGCCACCGTGCGCCACATGGCGCGTACCGCCGTGCTGTTGCTGGCGATCGGTTGTGCGATCGGTGCGGCATGGTACTTCATGCCCGGCGGATTCCTTCCCGAAGAGGACCAGGGCTACGTGATGGTCGTGGTGAATGCCCCCGAAGCGTCGTCGCTGCGGGTGACGCAGGAGGCGCTGGTCGGGGCCGACCGCATCATCCGCTCGCTGCCCGAAGTGCAGTATACCTCCTATGCCGCTGGGTTCAACATGTTGGCCGGCATCGCCGAAACCGACAGCGGCGTGGTCTTCGTCAAGCTGGTCGACTACTCCGACCGCAAACGCTCGGCCATGCAGATCGCCGCGGCGCTCAACGGGATGCTCTACGAGGGGCTGCCCGAGGCCGAGGGCTTCGCCTTCATCCCGCCGTCGATTCCGGGTCTGGGCGTCACGTCGGGCCTGTCGGCCGTTACGCAGGATTTGGAAGGGCGCGGTACGGCTTACCTGGGCGAGCAGACGGTGCGTTACCTCGATTCGCTGCGCCGCCGGCCGGAAATCGCTACGGCCACCACGTCGTTCAACGCCGGCGTCCCGCAGCGAAGGCTGGTGATCGACAAAGCCTACGCCATGCAGGAAGGGGTGGAGCTGAGCGACGTCTATTCGGCCATAACGACCTATTTGGGTGGTGCTTACATCAACAATTTCAACCGTTTCGGAAAGTTGTACCAGACCTATCTGTCGGCCGCACCCGATTATCGGACGGACCGCACGTCGCTCGACAGCTATTTCGTGAAGAACGCCCGTAACGAGAGCGTGCCCGTGTCGGCTTTCGTCAGCGTGCGCGACACGGTCGGCCCGGCCTATATTTCGCAGTTCAACCTTTACCGCTCGATCGCCCTGAACATCGCACCGGCCGACGGCGTATCGTCGAAGCAGGCGATGGAGGCCGTCATGGAGGTGGCCGGCGAGGTGCTGCCCGCCGACGTGGATGTAGCGTGGAGCGGTACGTCGCTCGTCGAGAGCAACGAATCGAAGAGTTCGTCGCTGGTTTACCTCTTGTCGCTGGCGATCGTCTTCCTGGCTCTGGCGGCGCTTTACGAGAGCTGGGGCCTTCCGGCGGCTATTCTGCTGGGAGTGCCTCCTGCCGTGCTGGGCGCCTTTGTGCTGTTGTGGTTCGCTCATCTGTTCGACTCGCTCTTCATCAACGACATCTACATGCAGATCTCGCTTGTGATGCTCATCGGACTGGCGGCCAAAAACGCAATTCTGGTCGTGGAGTATGCCGACCGGCTTTTCTTCGAGCAGAAGCAGTCGCTCGTCGATGCCGCCGTCGGCGCCGCCAAGCTGCGTGTGCGCCCCATTCTGATGACCGCCTTCGCCTTCATATTGGGGGTGATGCCGTTGATTTTCGCCGACGGCGTCTACTCCACCGCCCGCAACATCATGGGCGTGGCGCTGGTGGGCGGCATGTTGCTGGCTACGCTGCTCGGAATCTTCATCTACCCCTCACTCTACTACCTGATCGCCCGTCTGGGACGGTTCGAGCGCAAACGGGACTTAAAATCGCAGAACCTATGAGACGCACGTTGTTTTTGCTCGTCGCGCTGGCCGCTCTGACGGCCTGCAATCCCCGGCTCTATCCGCCGCAGGTGGAGACGCCGGACAACTACCTGTATGCCGGCCGGTTCCGGCAGGATTCGCTCGCGGGCAGCGAGGAGTGGTGGCATGTCTTCCGCGATCCGACGCTCGACTCGTTGATCTCGCAGGCGTTGGCGAACAACCGCGATCTGGCCGTCGCCTACTCGCGCGTCGAGGAGGCGGATCGGCAGATCGCCGTGGCGCGCGCCGGGTTCCTGCCTTCGTTTGGCGTCGGCGTATCGGCCGAAGGCGACTATAATGCAGAGACGAAGATCGTCCAGAAATATGCCGTCGAGCCGCAGATGACGTGGGAGGTGTCGCTCTTCGGTGCGCTGAGAAACTCGACGCGGGCGGCGCGGGCCGAGCTGCTCTCTTCGCAGTGGGCCTTGCGCGGCGTGATGTTGTCGCTGACGGCCGAGGTGGCCACGACCTATTTCCAGTTGCTCGGCTACCGGCGTAATTTGCGGATCGCCGAGCGCAGTTATGCCCTGCGGCGAGAATCGGCGGCGTTGATCGACTCGATGTATCGTCACGGGATGGCCAACGGCGTGGCGCTGCAACAGGCGCGCAGCCTGGTCTATACGGCCGCTGCCGATATACCCACCTATCGTCGGGCCGTGGCGCAGATGCAGTTGACCCTCTGCACACTGCTGGGCGAGAATCCGCAGCGTCCGCAGGATGTCGGGGCGGGTGTACGCCTCATGGAGGATTACCGGCCGGTCGACGTGCCGGTGGGACTTCCGTCGGAGTTGCTCGAACGGCGGCCCGACATCATGGAGGCTTATTACAATATGGAAGCGGCTGCCTACAAGGCCCGTTATGCGCGCAGCGTGCGTTTTCCGTCGATCGCGCTCACCGGAGCGGGCGGTGTGGCGGGAAACACGCTCAAAGAGATGACTTCGGGCAAACCGTGGGTGTGGTCGGCCGTCGGACAGATCACCCAGCCGCTGTTTGCCTTCGGAAAACTGAAGCGCACCGAGCAGGCGGCCGTCGAGGTCTACAAACAGCAGGTATATGCCTATGAGCAGACGGTCATCGAAGCCTTCGCCGATGTCGAAAAGGCGTTGGTGAGCATCGAGACCTATCGCAAACAGGCCACGCGGCAGGCGCAGCTGGTGCTGGCCAACAGCCGGATCAGCGAGATGAACCGCGAGTTGTACCGCAACGGCATGTCGGCCTATCTGGACGTGATCGACGCCGAACGCGAGCTTTACGCTTCGCAAATGCAGTTCGTCGAGATCGCCGTGCAGCAATACGTCAATTACGTGGGACTGTACAAGGCGCTGGGCGGCGGATGGTAGCCCTTGCACCGCGGTCGGGAGAATACCTATATCGAGGTATCGGAAAACCGCTTTTTTCCGTTAACTTTGCGCGGCGAAGTTAATTGAAGAGAAAAATGCGTCTTTCGGAATTGAAAACCGGACAGTCGGCCACGATCCTCAACGTACTGGGACACGGCGGATTCCGACGCCGGATCATGGAGATGGGTTTCGTGCGCGGCAAGCGGGTGGACGTTTTGCAGAACGCCCCGCTGCGTGACCCGATCAAATACAGGATTATGGATTACGAGGTTTCGCTGCGGCGCAGCGAGGCCGCGATGATCGTCGTCATCACCGCCGAAGAGGTGCAGCAGCAGCTCTCCGTGGCGGGGGAAACGCTCTCTGCACCCGACGATGCGGATTTCGAGGAGGCGATCTCCACGCGCAGCCGCACGATCAACGTCGCGTTGATCGGCAATCCCAACAGCGGCAAGACCTCGCTGTTCAACGCCATTTCGGGCGGCCACGAACATGTAGGCAATTACAGCGGGGTGACCGTCGACGCCAAGCGCGGCGAATATCGTTACGGAGGATACCGGTTCGTCATCACCGATCTGCCCGGCACCTACGCCCTCTCGGCCTATACGCCCGAAGAGTTGTACGTGCGCCGCCATCTGGTGAACGACACGCCCGACGTGGTCGTCAACGCCGTAGTGGCCTCGAATCTCGAACGTAATCTCTATCTTACCACCGAACTGATCGACATCGACCCCAAGATGGTCGTGGCGCTCAACATGTACGACGAACTCGAAGCGAGCGGCGCCGTACTCGATTACGAGCATTTGGGCGCAATGCTCGGCGTGCCGATGGTGCCCGTCGTGGCCAAGACGGGGCGGGGTTTGGAGGCGCTGCTCGACACGGTGATCGCCGTCTACGAAAATCGGGATCCCCGCGTGCGCCATATCCATATCAACAACGGCCCTGTCGTCGAGCAGGCGCTCCGGCCGCTGTACGAGCGTCTGCGTTCCGACCGCGACGAGCTGCCCAAGCACTTCCCGCCGAGGTATTTCGCCATGAAGCTGCTCGAACGCGACAAGGAGGTCGAAGCGCAGCTGGCCGACTGTCCCCATTTCGCCGAGTGGATCGCTTTGCGCGACCGTGCCGTGCCGCAGGTCGAGGAGGAGTTGGGCGAAGACGTCGAAACGGCGCTGGCCAATCAGAAATACGGTTTCATCTCGGGTGCGCTCAAAGAGACCTTCACGCCGGGCGGCAAGGAGCAGGCGCAGACGACGCATATCATCGATGCGTTCGTCACGCACAAGCTGTGGGGGTTCCCGATCTTTTTCTTCCTCATGTGGCTGATGTTCTACTGCACGTTCAACATCGGCGCCTATCCGCAGGAGTGGATCGAGACACTGGTGGGCTGGATCGGTTCGGGGTTGCAGCAGGCGATGCCCGACGGAGCGTTCAAGGATCTGCTGATCGACGGCGTGATAGGCGGCGTGGGAAGCGTGATCGTCTTCCTGCCCAATATCATCATCCTCTACCTGTTCATCTCCTTCATGGAGGATTCCGGCTATCTGGCCCGCGCAGCCTTCATCATGGATCGCGTGATGCACCGCATCGGACTGCACGGCAAGTCGTTCATTCCGCTGGTGATGGGTTTCGGTTGCAACGTGCCGGCCATTATGGCCACGCGCACGATCGAAAGCCGTTCGAGCAGGCTCATCACGGTGCTCATCACCCCCTTCATGTCGTGCAGCGCGCGGTTGCCGATCTACATCCTTTTCGTCGGAACCTTCTTTCCCGACCACGGCGGGCTGGTGCTCTTCGGACTATACCTGCTGGGTATCGCGTTGGCGGTGGTTACGGCGCGGCTGATGCGGCGGTTCCTCTACAAGGTCGACGAGACGCCGTTCGTCATGGAGCTGCCCCCCTACCGTATGCCGACGATGCGCGCCACGCTGTCGCACATGTGGGACAAGAGTGCGCAGTACCTGCGCAAGATGGGAGGGCTGATTCTCGTGGCGTCGCTCTTCGTCTGGTTCCTGAGTTATTTCCCCCGTCCCGTAGCGGGCGAACCGGAGATCGAACACTATGAAAACTCCTATCTGGGACAGTTGGGGCGCTGGTGCGAGCCTGCCGTCGAACCGCTCGGCCTGAACTGGAAGGCGGGCGTGGCGATTCTGTCGGGCGTGTCGGCCAAGGAGATCGTCGTCAGCACGCTCGGCGTGCTCTATTCGCAGGATGCGACGGCCGACGATGCGTCGCTGGCGCAGACATTGCGCGAAAGCGGCGATTTCACGCCGGCGTCGGCATTGGCATTCCTGGTCTTCGTATTGTTGTATTTTCCCTGTATCGCCACGATCGTGGCTGTCCGCAACGAAGCGGGGCGCGGCTGGGCGCTGGCGTCGATGGTTTACAGTACAGCCGTGGCATGGTTCGTGGCTTGGATCGTCTATCACATCGCCTTGTTGTTGTAAATGAATTGGCAGGATATAGCGGTTGCGCTCGTCGGCGTCGCACTGGTGTGGATCATCGTCCGGAGGCTCTTTTGCCGCGGGCGGGGAAACACCTCGGGCGGTTGCGCCTCCTGCGAACGCAATTGCCCGCTGCACGACCTGAAATCCTCCGACAAGAAAGGCCGCTCCTGAGAGCGGCCTTTTCGGTTATTTCGCGATTGTGTTACAGTGCGAAGAGAATGAATATCTGTGCCGTCAGCACGCGCAGGAACATCACGACGGGATAGACCGTGGCGTAGCTCACGGCCGGCATGTCGTTGCCTGCCGTCGAGTTGGCGTAGGCCAGTGCGGGAGGATCGGTCGTACTGCCCGCGATGAGACCCATGAGCGTATAGTAGTTGACCTTCATTCCGAGCCGGGCGATGAGCGAGACGATGAGCAGCGGAACGACGGTGATGATGACGCCGTAGCCTACCCAGCGGTAACCGCCGCCGACGATCGCGTCGACGAAACCGTCGCCCGCGCCGATACCCACGGCCGCCAGGAAGAGCGTGATGCCCACCTCGCGCAACATCAGGTTGGCGCTCATGGTGGTGTAGGTCACCAGATGGAAGTGGGTGCCGAAACGGCCGATCAGGATCGCCACGATCAGCGGGCCGCCCGCCAGCCCCAGTTTGACCGGCTGCGGGACGTTGAGCAGCGGAATCGAGCCGAGTAGCACGCCGAGGGCGATGCCGACGAAGATCGTGACGAGGTTCGGCTCGCGCAGTTTTTTCATCGAATTGCCCAGCAGGTCGGCCACCTGTGCGATCGCCTTCTCCGAGCCGACGACCATCACGCGGTCGCCCACCTGCAACTCCATGCCCTGATAGGGAATCAGATCCACGCCGGCGCGGTTGACGCGGGTGATGTTGATGCCGTATTTGGTGCGCAGGTGCAGGTCGGCGAATTTCTTGCCGTTGATCGAAGGTTTGGTGATGAGGATGCGCCGCGATACGAGCTGGCTGTCGAGCGATCCCCACTCTTCGAAGGGCATGTCGATGATGTGACCCAGAAAGGCGGTGATGGCGTCGGTATCCTCCGACGAGCAGACGATCAGCAGCTTGTCGCCGATATGCAGGCGGCTGTCCTGCGTGGCGACGGTGATATGGTTGTCGGCGTCGGCGATCCGCGAAATGACGAACGAGCGGTTGATAAGCTCCTTCATCTCGCCCACCGTCCGGCCGTCGAGTACGGCGTTGGTGAACTGAACCGATATTTTTTCAGCGTATTTCTTGTGTTCGTTGCTCATCGCCGCCAGCGCCTCGTCCTCCTTCTCGAAACGGATGCGCAGCGCATAGCGGATGAAGATCATCGAGAAGATGATGCCGATGACGCCCAGCGGATAGGCTACGGCATAGCCCAGTGCGATCGAAGGGTCGTTGATCCCCGAAGCGTCGCTGTAAGCCTGTTGTGCGGCGCCCAGTCCCGGCGTGTTGGTCACGGCGCCCGACAGGATGCCGACCATGGTGGGGATCGGCGTATCGGTGGCCAGATGCAGCGCATAGGCGGTGGCGACACCCAGTACGACGATGAGCGACGCCAGTCCGACGAGCTGCATACCGCCGTTCTTGAACGACGAGAAAAACCCGGGCCCGACCTGCAACCCGATCGAGAAGACGAACAGGATCAGGCCGAACTCCTTGATGAAGCTCAGCACGCCGGGGTCGATCGTCATGCCGAAATGGCTGGCTGCGATGCCGACGAAGAGAATCCACGTCGTCCCCAGCGAAACGCCTCCGATCTTGATTTTCCCCAGCAGGATTCCGACGGTGATGACCAGCGCCAGAACGAAAATGGTGTGCGCCAGCGTATCGCCGAAAAAGAGGTTGTACAACCAATACATACCGTAACGAGATTAACCTATGACGAATTTTCGACAAAGGTAGTACTTTATTGATACTAAAAAAAATTAATAACAGAATTTTTCGAACAACGGAACCAGCAGTGCCGTGACGATTCCCATCAGCGCCATCGCCAGTCCGCTGAGCGCGCCTTCGACGGCGCCTAGTTCGATGGCGCGCGCCGTGCCGATGCCGTGGGCGGCCGAACCGAGCGCCAGCCCGCGCGCCAGGGGGTTGCGGATACCGCATCTGCGCAGCAGGCGCGGGCCGACGATACTGCCGAAGATGCCCACGAGGAAGACCACTACCGAGGTGACGCTCACTACTCCGCCGAGCGGTTCGCTGATGGCCACGGCGATCGGCACGGTGACCGATTTGGGGGCGATGGAGTTCAGAATCGTGCGGTCGGCGCCCAATGCGCGGGCGATATAGACGACGCTCAGCACCCCGACCGTACAGCCGACGCCGATCGAAGTCAGAATGGGAAGCACCTGCCCGCGCAGGCGGTCGATCTGTTCGTACATCAGGTATCCCAGCGCGACGACCGACATGCCCAGCAGGAAGTCGAGAATTTCGGTGGCCTGACGATAGTGGCCGTAGTCGATGCCGCAGACTTTCAGAAAGAGTATCAGCGCGACGAACGCCAGCAGCGTCGGGTGGAGGATCGCCAGGCGGAGGCGATGGTGCAGCGCCACGCCGCCGCAGTAGAGTCCTACGGTGAGCGTGAGCAGGAACATGTCGGAGTCGATGAAGGTGCGGATCATGGTTTGCGGCCGATTTTCTGGAATGTCCACCCTACGCTGAGCAGGACCAGCAGCGTGCTGACGATGCTGGCGACCGCGATTGCCCACAGGTGTCGCGCGATCAGGTCGTAGGAGACCATCAGTCCCACGCCGAAGGGAACGAAAAAGAGGCCCATCGAGCCGAGCAGGAACCGTGCGGCGGGGCGTACGCGGTGCGGTTTGACGATCCGCAGGCGCAACGCGGCGAAAAGCAATACCATGCCGATCACGTTTCCGGAGATATAGCTTCCTGTGAAATAGGCGATTGCATTGCCTGCCAACCAGAACAGAAGGATATGGAACAGTCCCAACACGGGCGCAAATATACGACGAACGGCGGCGAATGTGTACCGTCCGATCGAAAATAAGTAGCGGAATCGTGTCGGGATGTTAATTAATTTAATTATCTTTGTGCTGTTAATGATTTCACACTGAATCTTATGGGAAAAGGAGTAACTATCGAGCGTTCACATCGTCTGGACGGTATCGGCGAGTACTATTTTTCGCGTCGTTTGCGCGAAATCGCCGAAACGGAGGCGGCTACCGGCCGTCAAATCATCAAGTTGGCCATGGGCAGCCCCGACCTTCCGCCTGCACAGACGGTCATCGACACGCTGGCCCGTGAAGCGCAGCGCCCCGACGTACACAAGTATATGTCCTATCAGGGGGAACCCATCCTGCGCAAGGCTTTCGCTGACTGGTACAAGAAGTTCTACGGCGTGGATCTCGACTGGAAGACGGAGGTCTACCCCCTGATCGGTTCGAAAGAGGGTCTGATGCATGTCTGCATGACCTTCCTCAACGAGGGCGACAAGGTGCTCGTACCCAATCCCGGCTACCCCACTTACAGCGCTGCGGTAAAACTCGCCGGCGGCGAAATGGTCACCTACGCGCTGAACAAGCAGACGGACTTCCTGCCCGATTTCGAGGCGATCGAGAAGGCCGGACTGGACGGTGTGAAGATGATGCTCGTCAACTATCCCAACATGCCGACGGGACAGACTCCGACGCTGGAACTCTTCGAGCGGATCGTGGCTTTCGGCGCCGAGCACAACATCCTGATCGTGCATGACAATCCTTACAGTTTCGTACGCAACAAGAACCGCCTGAGTATCTTCCAAGTGCCGGGTGCGAAAGAGGTGGCGCTCGAACTGAACTCGCTTTCGAAGGGGCATTCGATGGCCGGTTGGCGCGTGGGTGTCCTGCTGGGCAAGGCCGAGTGGATCAAGGACGTGCTCACGTTCCGCAGCAACATGGATTCGGGAATGTTCTATCCCATTCAGGCCGCAGCCGCTACGGCGCTCGGACTGGGCGAGGAGTGGTTCACGCAGCTCAACGAGATCTATTACGCCCGCGAGAAGCAGGCCTATGCGCTGTTGGACGCGCTGGGTTGCAAATACCGTCCGGGGCAGGCCGGTCTGTTCGTGTGGGCCGAGCTGCCGGAGGACTACGAGGGCGACTCGTTCCAGTTTTCGGACGAGGTGATGGAGAAGTGCGACGTCTTCCTCACGCCGGGCGCGATTTTCGGCAGCGAAGGCAAGCGCTACATCCGCATCACGCTCTGCTGTCCTGCCGAATTGCTCGAAAAGGCAGCGAACGCGATCAAGGAACGTTTTCATTAAGCCGAGTGCAGAACCGAATTTTGTTCCGGCTATGCCGAGGCGGGAAAACGAAGAACGCAGTTCAACATTTTCATAAATAAGACCTTCGGGTTGTTTATCGGAAGCGGGCGCATGCGGCGCCCGCTTTTTCATTTGCGTTTCGGGAGGAGCGGAAAAATTCGGTTCGACCGCTCTATCCATTTCCGTCTTGCACTATCTTTGCACCCCGAAAAGTTCGTCTCGCTATGAAAAAGTGTCTGGTAGCCCTCGCCTTCGGTACGCTGGGACTCGGGATGTCCGAGTTCGGCATGATGGGTATTCTTACGTTCGTCGCTTCGGGACTGCACGTCTCCATTCCGCAGGCGGGGCATCTGGTCTCGGCCTATGCGCTGGGGGTTTGCGTCGGTGCGCCGCTGACGGTCGCCGTGGCGCATACGCGGCCGTTGAAACAGATACTGCTCGCATTGGCGGGGCTGATGGTGGCGGGGAACCTCTGTGCAGCGTTCGCTCCGAATTACGGTGTGCTGCTGGCGATGCGGTTCGTGTCGGGGCTGCCGCACGGAGCCTATTTCGGGGTCGGGTCGATCGTTGCGGCACGGGTAGCCGGTCCGGGCCGGAGCGCACAGGCCGTGGCGGTGATGATCGCCGGCATGACGGTGGCCAATCTCTTCGGCGTGCCGCTGGGAACGCTGGTCAGTCACCTGTTGTCATGGCGGGCACTGTTCTGCATCGCCGGCGTCTGGGGTGCGGTGACGGCTTTTTTCCTTTGGCGCTGGGTACCGTGGATGGAGCCTGTGGCCGACAGCCGCGGATTGAAGGGGCAGTTCGCCTTCCTGCGGAATCGGGCGCCGTGGCTCATCATCCTGGCGACGATGTTCGGTAACGGCGGTATCTTCTGCATGTACAGTTACGTCAGCCCGCTGATGATCCGTGTCGCAGGATTCTCGCCGGAAGCGATGACGTTGGTCATCCTGCTCGCGGGGCTGGGCATGTTCGTGGGCAATCTCGTCAGCGGCGGATTGTCGGATCGCTATACGCCCGAACGGGTGGCGCGTTTCGCTCAGGGAATCGCCGTCGTGGCGTTGGCGCTTATCCTCTTCCTCGCGGCGAACCGCTGGGCGGCGCTGACGTTGACGGTCGTTTGTACGACGATGCTTTTCGCCGTCTCGTCACCGCAACAGGTGTTGATCTTGGAAAATGCACCCGGCGGTCAGATGTTGGGAGCGGCGTTGATTCAGGTGGCGTTCAACCTGGGAAATGCCTTGGGCGCGTACTGCGGCGGCTTGCCGATCGAATACGGTCTGGGCTACGAATATTCGGCGTTGCCCGGCGTCGGATTCGCGCTGTTGGGATTCGTGATGCTGACGCTGTTCGTCCGGAGGTACGGTCGGCGACGGCCACAAACGGCATAGGAAAGAGCGGGATCGAAAATCCCGCTCTTTTTGTAACTTTTCCGTTATTTTTGTATCTAACGGATGAATTGCAATCCGAAGAATGGAGACCCCGACCGATATGGAGATTGTGCGGCGTGTGCAGGCCGGCGACGCAGAGGCGTTCGGCGAGCTGGTGAACCGTTATTCGGGGCGGATCTACGCCTTGGCGCTGGCCATGGTGCGCGATGCGCAGCGGGCCGAAGATGTCACGCAGGAGGCTTTTTATCCGCGCGTATGAGCATCTCGACGGATTTCGGGGTGCGAGCGCTTTCGGCACGTGGCTCTATCGCATCGCCTACAACCGCGCCGCAGGCGAATGCCGCCGCAGGGCTTACGACCGTATCGATGCCGAATCCTGTGCGGTGGCCGAGGAATCGTCCGCCGGACGGTTCGACGAGGAGACGGTCGTGCGGATGCGCCGTGCGTTGGAACGGCTTCGTCCCGACGAGCGGGTGTTGGTGACGCTCTTTTACGAAGAGGAGCGGTCGTTGGCCGAGATCGCGCAAATCATGAATCTGACGCTGTCCAACGTGAAGGTGCGGTTGCACCGGCTGCGCGGGCGGCTGAGACACTATATGGAGGAGTGAGATATGGAGAAGAAGCGAATCAGCGACGAGCGGCTGGCGGAACTGATCCGCGCCGCCGCTCTCCGGCGGGAGGTTCCCGTCGGACTGGAAACGCGCGTTATGGCGCAGGTCATCCTGCGGGACCGGCGGCGGCGTGAACGCCGGGCGATCGCGGCAATGGCTTGCTACTGCGCGGTTGCCGTCGCGGCGGTGATGGTCGTGGCGTTCGTCTGCCTGCGGTCGGTCGATTCGCCGGAGGGGGCGTTGCAGGTCTTGGCGATTCTGGCGGGAGCCGTTGCGGCGATGATGGTCGCCTGCGGCGACCGGGCGACGGAAATTCTGCACAGGCTGTAACCTTTTGCGATTGAAGCTGTCTAATAGATGAAATTTGTTATTAACCTATAAAACAATAATGTTATGAGTGTCGGATATCAAATAAAAGAAGTCCTCGAACAGATTATGTGGATGGGCGTCGCTTTCGGGATCGTCGGTTATTTTATCTACCGCGAATGGGGGCGTCGGCGCGAGAGCATGACGATGTTGGAACGTATGACGCCCGAGCAGTTGGCCGACATCCGGCGCGTGGATGCCGAGATCGAGATCGAACGTCAGAGGCGCAGCGCCGGCAACCTCTGGTTCCTGCGGGTCGGCATGGCGGTCTTTGGAGGGGGATTGGGAGGCTATATTGGATTGGAAATAATGAAAAACAGTCTTTTGCAAGCCTCCGGCATAAACAGAGATGTTCTCGGCTTTCAGATAATAGCACTTATCGTGTTGATGATGGGACTGTTTATCTTCTTCGAATTTCTGATCGAGCTCAGGCTCCGGCGTTCGGTAGAGCGTCGCTGCTCGGGCGAACGGAAATAAATAGAATCCTCATTTTTAGTGGAACGGGGTTGCATCTTCTCGGATGCAACCCCGTTTTCCATGTTGAGAACCGACCGTCGGAGGTCAGTAGACCTCGACCTTGGCGGCTGCGGCTTTGGTTTTGTCGCGCAGTGCGTCGAGGTCGGCGTCGAGCGCGTCGTAGCGGACGACGACGCCCATGCGGCGGTTGAGCTTGGTCGAGGGCTTGCCGAAAATGCGCAGGTCGGTGTTCTCCTCGCGGCAGACCTCCTCTTCGCCCCGGTAACGAGGCTGTTCCCTGCTTGCGATCGGCGAGAGGATGACGGCGCTGGCGCCGGTGTGTTCGAGTGTGATGCGCGGGATCGGCAGGCCGAGTACGGCGCGGCAGTGCAGTTCGAATTCGTTGAGATTCTGCGTACCGGCAAGCGTCACCATACCCGTGTCGTGCGGACGCGGCGACAGCTCCGAGAAGTAGACGCCCTTGTCGTGGCTGAGGAAGAACTCCACGCCCCACAGTCCCGCGCCGGTCAATGCCTGCGTGACTTTGGCGGCCATCGCCTGTGCTTCGGCCAGATGCTCGGGCGAGATGGGGGCGGGCTGGAAACTCTCGCGGTAGTCGCCGCCCTTCTGGACATGGCCGATCGGCGGGCAAAAGAGCGTGGGGCCGTTCTGCTGCGTGACGGTGAGCAGCGTGATCTCGCTGTCGAAGGGGATGAACTCCTCGATGATGAGTTCGCGGATGTCGCCGCGGCTGCCGCTGCACCCGTATTCCCAGGCGTGTTCCAGTTCGTCGGGGGTGCGCACCAGCGACTGCCCTTTGCCCGAGGAGGACATCAGCGGCTTGACGACGCACGGGAAACCGATCCGTTCGGCGGCGGCTTTCAGTTCGTCGAACGACTTGGCGTAGAAGTATTTCGCTGTTTTCAGCCCCAACTCTTCGGCGGCCAGGTCGCGGATCGACTTGCGGTTCATCGTGAAGTTGACTGCACGCGCGCTCGGCACGACCTGGATGCCCCGCTCCTCGCAGGCGTAGAGCCGTTCGGTACGGATCGCCTCGATTTCGGGAACGATGATGTCTGGATCGTACTTCGCCACGACGGCTTCCAGTCGGTCGCCGTCGAGCATGTCGAAGACCTCGCAGGCGTCGGCCACCTGCATGGCCGGTGCGCCTGCATACGAGTCGCAGGCCACCACGTATTGTCCCAGCCGCTTGGCGGCGATCACGAACTCCTTGCCCAGTTCTCCGGAGCCCAGTAAGAGAATCTTTTTGGTCATTTCAATCTATGTAAGTTTAAGCGATGTACTGTTTCTCGCGGTTCCATGTCGAGGCGCTGAATCCGATCGACAGGACGCAGGCGCCGATCAGGGCGATGAAGCCGCCGTCCCAGCCGAAATGCTGGAAGATGTAGCCCATGCCGATGTTGGCCAGGAACGCCGAACCGATCAGGTAGCCGAACAGGCCGGTGAAACCGGCGGCGGTGCCGGCGGCCTTCTTCGGCACCAGGTCGAGCGCCGAGACGCCGATGAGCATGACGGGGCCGTAGATCAGGAAGCCGATCGTCCCCATGGCGACGTTGGTCACCAGTTCGGAGCGGCTCTGCCAGTAGACGTAGACGGCCACCATGACCAGCGCCATGTAGATGATCGTGGCCGGGGCGCGGCGTCCCTTGAAGACCTTGTCCGAGAGCCAGCCGCAGAGGATCGTGCCGAAGATGCCGGCGATCTCGAAGATGAAGTACGACCAACTGCTGCCGTCGAGCGCCATGCCCTTGCCCCCGTCGGCGACGGAGGTCGTCAGATAGGAAGGCGCCCAGTCGAGCACGCCGTAGCGGACGAAGTAGATGAAGGCGTTGGCGAAGGCGATGAGCCACAATAGTTTGTTATTCAATACATTTTCGAATAGAATCTGCCGCACGGTCATCTCCTTCTCGTTCGAGGCGGAGTATTGCTTGGTTTCGTGTTTCCAAATCTCGATGGGCGGGAGGCCGCACGATTGCGGCGTATCGCGCACCATGAGATAGGCGATTACGGCGATCGCCAGCGCGACGAGTGCCGGAACATAGAAAGCGCCGCCCAGCGGGTCTCCGAAAAGCGTGTACCCCAACGTAATACCGAATGCGGCGAGCGGAGCCATCGCCGCTCCGCCGATGTTGTGCGCCACGTTCCACACCGACATCTTCACGCCGCGTTCCTTGGTGCAGAACCAGTGCGTCATGACACGCCCGCAGGGGGGCCAGCCCATGCCCTGCATCCAGCCGTTGACGAACAGCAGGCAGAACATCGCCATGATGGCGACGGGAATCGAGATCGACCCCCATGGCAGCACGCCCATGAAGATCATGATGAGCGCCGAGGCGATCAATCCCAGCGGGATGAAGACGCGGGCGTTGCTGCGGTCGGAGACCGTGCCCATGACGAATTTGCTGATACCGTAGGCGATCGACACGGCCGAGAGCGCCCAGCCCAGGTCGGCCTTGTCGTAGCCCATGGATTCGAGCGCCGGCATGGCGATCGAGAAGTTCTTGCGTACGAGGTAGTAGCCGGCATAGCCGATGAAGATACCCCAGAATACCTGACGGCGCAGGCGGGAGTACTCTTTGTCGACCTTTTCGGCGGGCAGTTCGGGTTTGTGTGCTGCCGGTTGTAGAAATTTCCACATAATGACGTAGTATTTAGGTTTGTTTTCAACGGACATTTTCTCGCCCCGGCATAACCCGAACGAGTTCGGTGCTGCACTCGGCTTAACGAAAACGCGCTTCGTTTGGCGGCGGTTGTGCGATACGAAACACAAAGATACGAATAAGTGTGGGTAATGTCAAATTTATTTGAACATTGCCGAGCAGGAGTATCTAAGACGGAGTCAAAGATAGGGAAAGTCGAGTGCAGAAGCAACCTTTTTGATTATGCCGGGACGAAGGGAAGCATTTCTTACGAAAAATCTCCTCGCGGCGGCGGTTTTCGGTTGAATTTCTTTCGTCCATTTCTCGCCTCGGCATAGTCCGAACTTCGTTCGACTCTGCACTCGGCTTAACGAAATGGTTCGCGGAGGCGTGATTCGCCGGTTCCGCTCCGGTCGCGGCATGGGCTTTGCGGCGTTTGCGACGGGCGAAACGACTGTGAAATAAGTTTGTTAGTTCGGGAAAAAGTCCTACCTTTGTGATCCGTAGGCGGAGCGTTCCGTGGCGCGCTTTGAAAAAGCGCGTGAAAGAAGTATGACGCCGTCCGCTTCCGGAACGGCAGGGATGCCGTACTCCGGCGAATGTATTTAAGTGAAGTTGCAAACGACAGCGAAACCGATTCATATTCATGTTTTTCTCTTTGGTTAAAAGGCTGCATCTGGACGGCAGTTATATCCGGTCGTGGTTGATTTTGGCCATCGATCTCGCGGTATCCGCCACGGCGACGTTGGTCGCTTTTCTGGGTATCGATTATTTCGTCAGGAATTCCGGCTTTTCCCTGCTTCATTATCTGTTTTTGCTGGTGTCGGCGTTCTTTTGCAGCGCCGTCGCATTCTATATTTTCCGTACCTACCGTACCGTCATCCGCCATTCGTCGCTGCGCGAAGTATGGAAGCTCGGGGCCGCTACCCTGCTCAAAGAGCTGCTGATGCTCCTCATACTGTGGTTCTGGCCCGACGGGATGACCTTCAAGGCGATCGGTCTCTGCGTGGTGCTGGATCTGTTCGTGACGGTTTGTATGCTCATTACGGTGCGCGTGCTGATGATTCTGCTTTACGATGCGATCATCCTCTCGCACATCCGGCGGACGAACCGTATCCGTACGCTGGTCTACGGTGTCGAGTCGAAGGAGGTGGCGCTCGTCATGCGGTTGCAGAACTCGCCGCATTACGACATGTGCGGATTCATCACCTACGGCCGCCGGCTCAAATATTACGAGATCGCCGAACGGCCGGTTTATTATTTCGAGACGGAGGAGAATATCGAATACGTGCTCGACAAGTTCGGAATCGAAGCCATTCTTTTCGGCAACTACGCCAATGCGAAGGCCGAGTCAGACCGCCTGATCAAATATTGCGTGACGCACGGCGTCAAGGTGTTGATCGCCCCGCCGATCGACGAGATCGTCGACGGGAAACTGGCGCATCAGGGCGGTATCCGCGACATCAAGATCGAAGACCTGCTGGGACGCGAGGAGATAAAGATTTCGCTGGGCGAGATTATGGACAATTTCCGCGACAAAACCGTGCTGGTGACGGGTGCTGCCGGTTCGATCGGATCGGAGCTGTGCCGCCAATTGGCGACGTTCGGCATCCGGCAGCTGATCCTGTTCGACAACGCCGAGACGCCGATGCACGAGATACGCCTCGAAATGGAGGATCGTTTTCCCGATCTGAAATTCGTCCCCGTGATCGGCGACGTGCGGATTCCGAAACGGCTGGATTTCGTCTTCCGTACCTATCGGCCCCAGGTGGTATTCCATGCCGCGGCCTACAAGCACGTGCCGCTCATGGAGGAGAATCCCTGCGAAGCGGTGCTGGTCAACGTCGTCGGATCGCGCAACGTGGCGGACCGTTGCATTTGCTACGGCGTGGAGAAGATGGTAATGATTTCGACGGACAAGGCCGTGAATCCGACCAACGTCATGGGCTGTACCAAACGGTTGGCCGAAATCTATGTACAGAGTCTCGGACAGGCGATCGTAAGCGGGCGGATCGAAGGGCGCACGCAGTTCATCACCACCCGCTTCGGCAACGTGCTGGGGTCGAACGGTTCGGTCATCCCGCGTTTCCGCGAGCAGATCGAACACGGCGGCCCCGTGACGGTGACGCATCCCGAGATCCGGCGCTACTTCATGACGATTCCCGAGGCGTGCCGGCTGGTGATGGAGGCCGCGACGATCGGCCGCGGCAATACGATCTTCGTCTTCGATATGGGCGAGTGCGTCAAGATCGCCGAACTGGCCCGGCGGATGATTGCACTGGCGGGTTTCCGGGTCGATCAGGACATCCGGATCGTCTACACGGGACTGCGTCCGGGCGAGAAACTCTACGAAGAGGTGCTGAGCAATACGGAAAATACCCTGCCGACCGCACACGAGAAGATCCGCATCGCCAAGGTGCGCGAATACGATTACGAGGAGGCGTGCCGCGACGTCGAGGAGCTGGAACGGCTGGCGCGCGAGTTCGATATTCCGAACGTCGTGCGGCTGATGAAACGCATCGTTCCGGAGTATCATTCGCAGAACTCCCGCTTCGAGATATACGACCGGGAACTGGAAGAGGAGAGAACAGCTTGACAGAGACGTAAAACCCATACCTGAATGAAAGGAATCGTATTGGCGGGAGGATCGGGCACCCGATTGTATCCCATTACCAAAGGAGTCAGCAAACAACTGCTGCCGATCTACGACAAACCGATGGTCTACTACCCTATTTCGGTGCTGATGCTGGCCGGAATCAGGGATATTCTGGTGATCTCCACCCCGCAGGATCTGCCGGGATTCCGGCGGTTGCTGGGCGACGGTTCGGACTACGGCATCCGTTTGGAATATGCCGAACAACCCTCGCCCGACGGGCTGGCGCAGGCGTTCCTGATCGGTGAACGATTCATCGGCGACGATACGGCCTGTCTGGTGCTGGGAGACAATATCTTCTACGGCGCGGGCTTCTCCGAAATGCTCCGCGAGGCTGTCCGCACCGCCGAAGGGGGGAAGGCTACGGTGTTCGGATATTGGGTGAAAGACCCCGAGCGTTACGGCGTGGCCGAATTCGACAGGGAGGGCAATTGCCTGTCGATCGAGGAGAAGCCCAAGGAGCCGAAATCGAACTATGCTGTCGTGGGGCTCTATTTCTATCCGAACAAGGTGGTCGACGTCGCCAAGCGGATCAAGCCGTCGGCGCGCGGTGAGTTGGAAATCACTACCGTTAACCAGGAGTTCCTGCAAGCCGGCGAGTTGAAAGTGCAGACGCTTTCGCAGGGCTTCGCATGGCTCGATACGGGGACGCACGACTCGCTGGCCGAGGCGTCGATCTTTGTGGAGGTCATCGAGAAGCGGCAGGGATTGAAGATCGCCTGCCTGGAAGATATCGCCTTCCGCCAGGGGTGGATCACGGCCGAAAAGGTGCGCGAGCTGGCGCAGCCCATGGCGAAAAACCCCTACGGGCAGTATCTTCTGAAACAGCTGGAACAGATAGACCGTTGAACCGGATGCGGCCCTTGCGGCCGTATCGTCAGTTTAGATAGAACGTGAAAATCATTCAAACAGAGATCGAAGGAGTGGTGATTATCGAGCCGGACGTATTCGGTGACGATCGGGGTTACTTTTTCGAAAGTTACAATCAGACGCGTTTCGACGCCGCCGTGCGTCCCGTGCGTTTCGTACAGGACAACGAATCGAAATCGAAATTCGGCGTGTTGCGGGGGCTGCACTTCCAGTGCGGCCGCGCCGCTCAGTCGAAACTGGTGCGCGTGGTGAAGGGTAAGGTGCTGGACGTGGCGGTCGACATCCGCCGCGGCTCGCCCACCTTCGGCCGTCATGTCGCCGTGGAGCTGACGGCAGAGAACAAACGTCAGTTCTTCGTTCCGCGCGGGTTCGCCCACGGTTTTTCGGTGCTGAGCGATGAGGCGGTATTCCAATATAAATGCGACAACCTCTATGCTCCCGAAAGCGAGGGGGCGATCGCCTGGAACGACCCCGCGATCGGGATCGACTGGCGGCTGCGCCCCGAGGAGGTGATCCTCTCGCCGAAGGACAGCTGTCACCCGACGCTGGCCGAGTGCAAGGAGTTGTTCGATTATAATACGGACTATTATGCGTAGGATTCTCGTAACGGGTGCCAACGGACAGTTGGGGAGCGCCATGCGGCTGTTGGGAGCGACGTCGCGGAACGAATATCGTTTTACGGACGTGGCGGAGCTGGATATTACCGACGAGGAAGCCGTCCGGCGGGCGGTGTGCGACGGGCGGATCGACGTGATCGTCAACTGCGCCGCCTACACCAACGTCGATCGGGCCGAGGAGGACGAGGCGACAGCCGATCGGATCAACCGGCTGGCGGTGGGTAATCTGGCACGTGCGGCTGCGGCTGCGGACGCCACGCTGATCCACGTTTCGACCGACTACGTCTTTTCGGGCGACGCCAACCGGCCCTACAACGAGATGTGCGAAACGCACCCGCTCGGCGTTTACGGCCGGACGAAGCTGGCGGGTGAAGCGGAGGTCGAACACAGCGGATGCAAATCGCTTATTATCAGAACAGCATGGCTTTATTCGGAGTTCGGGCACAACTTTCTCAAAACGATGCTGCGCCTTACGGCCGAACGCGACCGTCTGACGGTGGTGTTCGATCAGACGGGGACGCCGACCTATGCCGGCGATCTGGCGCGGACGATCTTCGACATCGTCGAGAGCGGGGCCTATGCCGGCCGCGAAGGCGTCTACCACTTTTCGAACGAGGGGGTCTGCTCGTGGTACGACTTCGCCCACGCCATTGCCGCCGAGGCGGGCCACACGCAATGCACGATCGAACCCTGCCACTCGTCGGAATATCCGTCGAAAGTCGAGCGCCCGGCCTATTCGGTGCTTGACAAGAGCAAGATCAAGACGACGTTCGGGGTGGGGATACCCCATTGGATGGAGTCGCTCAAAGTATGTATGAAAAACCTTAAAAACTTATAGATCATGAAAGTAATGATGATGAGCCTGCTGATGCTGTTGCTGGCAGGCGGCAATGCCGAAGCCAAGAAGTACAAACCTGCGCCCCGCACGGCCAAGAACATCGTGATCGCGCACCGCGGATACTGGAATACGCCGGGGGCGTTCGAAAACTCGATCAAGGCGATCGACAACGCCATGAATTTCGGTATCTACGGCAGTGAGTTCGACATCAACTTTACGGCCGACGATTCGATCGTGGTGGTACACGGTTCGAAGCATCCCGTGGTGAAGGATCTCGTCATCCAGGAATCGACCTTCGACAAGGTGCGCAATACGCTGCTGGGCAACGGCGAGAAGGTGCCGACGCTGCGCGAATATCTGCTTGCAGGAAAGAGCGATCCGTCGACGCAGCTGATTTTGGAGATCAAGAAACATCCCACGCCCGAACGCGAAAACGAGATCGTGGCCAAGACGATGGCAATGGTCGAGGAGCTGGGGCTGGAAAAACGCGTGGAGTACATCTCGTTCAGCTGGAACATCTGCGAGCAGATCCGCAAGGCCGACCGCAAGGCCGTAGTCTACTACCTCAACGGAGAAAAGTCGCCCGCCGAGTTGAAGAAGGCCGGCATGAACGGATTGGATTACAGCCTGAAAGTCATCAAAAAGCACCCCGAATGGGTGAAGCAGGCGCACGACCTCGGGTTGAAGGTCAACGTCTGGACCGTCAACAAGGAGGAGGATATGCAGGCGATGCTCGACTTGGGCGTGGATTTCATCACGACGAACAATCCCGTCGAGCTGAAAGCGCTGATCGGCAAGTAAACGGAGTGCTATTTCGCCCGGAGAGATTTCCCGCCGATGGGGAATCTCTTCGGGCGGACTCGTACAAAACAGGATTTTTATGTCACGGAACATTTTGATAACGGGCGGCGCCGGTTTTATCGGGAGCCATGTCGTGCGGCTTTTCGTCACCAAATACCCCGACTACCGCATCGTCAATCTCGACAAGTTGACTTATGCGGGGAATCTGGCCAACCTGAAAGACATCGAGCAGGCCGAGAACTACCGTTTCGAGCGGTGCGACATCTGCGATTACGAGCAGGTGCTCGCCATTTTCCGCAAGTACCGAATCGACGGCGTGATCCATCTGGCCGCCGAGTCGCACGTCGACCGTTCGATCAAGGATCCCTTTACCTTCGCGCGCACCAACGTCATGGGTACGCTCTCGCTGTTGCAGGCGGCCCGGGTCTGCTGGGACGGCGATTGGGCGGGGAAACTCTTCTACCATATCTCGACCGACGAGGTTTACGGAGCCTTGCAGTTCGACGGCACGCTCTTTACGGAGACGACCAAATACGATCCGCATTCGCCCTACTCGGCATCGAAAGCTTCGTCCGACCATTTCGTGCGGGCGTTCCACGATACCTACGGAATGCCGACGCTGGTGACGAACTGTTCCAACAACTACGGGCCCTACCAGTTCCCCGAAAAACTGATTCCGCTGTTCATCAACAATATCCGCCACGGAAAGCCGCTGCCCGTCTACGGCAGGGGTGAAAACGTCCGCGACTGGCTTTACGTGGTCGACCACGCACGTGCCATCGATACGATTTTCCATCGCGGAAAGGTCGGCGACACCTATAATATCGGAGGGTTCAACGAGTGGCGCAACATCGACCTGATCCGCGTGGTGATCCGCACGGTCGACCGGCTGCTGGGGCGTTCGGAAGGTGCGTCGGAGCATTTGATTACCTACGTGACCGACCGCGCGGGACACGATCTGCGCTATGCGATCGACTCGCGCAAGTTGAAGGAGGAATTGGGCTGGGAACCCTCGCTGCAATTCGAGGAGGGAATCGAGAAGACGGTACGCTGGTATCTCGACAACCAGGAGTGGATGGACAACATCACCTCCGGCGAGTACGAAAAATACTATGAGGAGATGTACCGCAACCGTTGACGCCGGATTTCGGTGAGGTTGCGGCCGGAAAGCCGTATCGGAGGGGCTGCCTGCAAATCGTCGGGCAGCCCCGACCCGTTGTACGGGGAGACTGCGATTTTTCGTTTGGAAGCAGCCTTTTCGTTCTGGGCCGTATTGCGGGGATACGTGCTGCCCCCCCCCTCCTTGGGGGAGAAGGCGGGCCCGGATTTCTGTTGCGGGTGCGAGGCTTCGTTTTGCCGAACCGTCGCAGTCCGGACGGCGGTTGTGCTGCAAGGCATCTTGTCCGAATGCTTCTCTGCATTCCTATCCCGACGATGTTTCGAGGCGGCGGTTCGATGCGTTGTGCGATGCCGGCAGGCAAGCCCCACTCCGCGGCGGAGTGCCGCTCGCCGAAGTTCGTACAGTTCCGCCGCCGATGGACGCTGTCGTCTTCGGAGCGTCCGTTAAAATATATTAAGGGGTATTTGGGATAGAAATATATTATCCGGCGGAGACTGAAAATTCGCCCGCATCCGGTTCGATCCGGCTCGATTTCTCGATTGCAGCGGGTACGAAAAATTGCCGCGTTGTATCGATGCGGCGAAGAGTATCGTTTATTTTGCATATATTTTCCATTGGAAATTTGTTTTGTTGGAAAATTGTTGTATCTTTGCAGTGGAAAGGAGGAGAGATGCACCTTCAAGAACGGGAGGTACGAGTTTGCACTCTCTTTGCAACGAATCGGCAGGGATCGTCTGCAAAGAGGACGATCTCCGCGAATCGATAAAAAATGAAAAGTATGTTGAAAGCAATGAGTTTGGTGGCCGCACTGACCCTTATGGCGGGTGCGGCGCATGCAGAGAAACCGAGAGAACAATCAAAATCGAAAAAAGTTATGGTACAGGAATTAACGCTGGATCAGTTCCAGCAAAAAGTCTACAATCTGTCCGACGCCAATGCGTCGTCGTCGCTGACGTATCTGGGCGACAAACCCGCGATCGTCGATTTCTACGCTTCGTGGTGCGGCCCCTGCCGCATGGTGGCTCCGATTCTCGAAGAGCTTGCCGGTGAGTACGAAAGCAAGATCGTCGTCTATAAGGTCAATACCGAGAAGGAGCCCGACCTGGCGGCGGCATTCGGCATCCGCAGCATCCCGTCGATTCTCTTCATTCCGATGAGCGGCAAACCGCAGATGTTGCAGGGCGCGATGCCCAAGGATGCGTTCAAAAAGGCGATCGAGGAGTATCTGTTGAAATAGTCCGATGAATACGCTCTGCCGCATACGCGAAGTGTCGCGCGCGATCGCCGAGTTCGAACAGTGTTTCGAGCGGGAATATCGCCTGTCGATGAACGAAGGGGTGTTGCTCTGCTGCCTCGCACGGCATGGGGAACTCTCGTCGGGCGAGATTGCGGAGATGCTCCGGCTGACCTGTTCGAATACGTCGAAGGTGATCCGGTCGGTGGAGGGCAAGGGATTCGTGATACGAAAATTGGGCGAAGAGGACAAACGCCAGATGTACTTTTCGCTGACCGAAGCGGGCCGTGCGGAGCTCGAAAGGCTGCAACCGTGCCGTGTCGCGCTGCCGGAGCTGCTGGCGAGGTTCCTGACCGAGGAATAAACGCAAGGAGAGGGTCGGATTGAAATTCCGACCCTCTCTTCTTTTCGGAACCTGCGTTTCCGTGCAGAAACGTTCCGGCGGAGTGAAGTCCGTATCGTCGGGATGCGCGAGTTGCGTTTCGGGACATTGCGTGAAATGCTTCTCCGGAAACGCATCCCGATTTTCGTCGTGTCATTCGCCGTTCGCGGCAGCGTCAGGGGGCTACCCTCTCCATGCTGCGATTTTCCTGCCGGCATCGCCAGCGATGTCGAAATGGAGGCACCGGATAGGAGAGATATTTTTTCGAGAAGCATGTTCCCTGATCCTACGTGCGGCGGCGAAGCGTTATTTCTGCTTTATCCGTTTTTTGCGCTGGTGTTCCAGACGTGCCTGATACCGTGCTTTCTGACGGTTGCGATACTCGGCGAGCAACGTCGGGAAGTTTTCGGCCTCTTTGAGTTTCACCAGACTGCGGAACGTATTTTCGCAGACGGCGAATTTCTTCAATATTTCATTGTAATAGATGCTTGTCTGCGAGGTGTCCCCTCTTTTCAGAATCGGGTTGGCGACCTTTTGGATTTCATAGGCGAGCCCGAGGCGCCTGAGCTGTCTCGCGATTAAATTATCTTTCATATAACTTTGATTTTAAATATATATCAAAAATCGCAAAACAAAAATTGCGCGTCAATCAAAATACCAAATCTTGGTGCAGGAAATTTTGTTTGTCGGCGGCGTCACCTCTTGCAATTTTGTATTGTATAAAATCATTGAAGGCCGTCGTCTGCCGCGGAGAATGAAGGGGTTGGGCGAAAGTATTCGGCAGAGAGGAAATTTACGGGTGGATTCGGGTATACGGATATTACGGTCTCCGACGGAAATATTCGAGGGGGAACGGAACCGCCGATGCATGCATCCGTCAGCATGCATACGGCGTGGGCCTTGCGGATGGTTTCCGCACTGACCTCGCACACGCTCCGGCGTTACACCTCGCCCTCGTTCGTCAAGCCGGCGACGGTCGACGCCACCTCTTCCGCCGGAACATTCGGATCGGCGCGATGCTGGTAGGACGTGGAGCCGTACATGGCTTGTCGTTTTTCGTGAAAAAGATCTATAAACGAAAAAAAATCGTCGGAAAGCAAGGATTTGCCTGACTTTTTCACATCGTTCGAATGCCGTTGTCGGGCATTCGCTGTGTATTTATTTTTTATACGAAAATAGTTTATATTATGGGAACAAGCATCAATGTCGGGAAAAGAGGCCTCTTGGCGATATTCACCTGTATTTTAGCCTCTGCATCGTTGTCGGTCTCTTGTAGCAAAGACGACACGGAGAAAACTCTTTCCGAAGAGACGGCCTCACTGACCGTTACGCTGAACGGTCAGGCGCCCCGCACCAAAGCCGTCGTTCCGCCGGAAGATGCGGATGAGCTGGAAAAGGCCGAAAATACGGTCAAGAATGCGACGGTATTCGTGTTTAACGCCAACGGTACGCTGGACAAGCGGCAAACGCTCGCCGCACCGAGTCTCTCCGCGACGATCTCCGGATTGCTCGCCGGGGAGAAGAGAGTCGTGGTAGTGGCGAACGTTCCTTCCTCCGTCACCTTTCCGGACGGCATCAATTACAGTTGGTTCGCCGATGCGGGCAATGTGATCGATCTGGACACCCAATCTCCGGAAACGAACGGACTTTTCATGAGTGGAGAGGATATGGTAACGCTCACGGCCAATTCCACCGCAACGAAAACCATATCCATCAGCCGTATCGCCGCAAAAATCAAATTGGGGACGGTTACGATTTCTCCGGATCCCGGGCACGACCCGGATAAATTCGTGCTGAACAAGGTGATCGTCATGAAAGCTCGCGGTTCAGCCATGATGGGACTTCCTTCGGCGGCTTACACTCCGAATGTGTTTTACGGGGGAATGGCGGGAGATAAAAGTACCGTAAAGGCTTATCTGTCGGAGACCATATCGACGAGCGACTATTCCAACCGTTATTTCTATGTCTTGCCCAGCGACAATGACGACGGTAATACCACGCTCATAACGCTCGCGGGTACCTATGACGGGCAGCCCGCCTATTTCCCGTTCCGCATCAACGACAAGGTGGGAACAGGCGAAGCATCCAGCGACGGAACTTTCATTCGCCGCAACTATGTCTATACGGTCAACGTGAAACTCAAACGTCTGGGAGGCGGTAGCTCCAATCCGGAAGTCCCGGCCGATCCGGCGTCGCTCGATATTACCGTCGAGCCGCAGGACTGGACTGCGGAACTCGTCCAGGACGTAGAGTGGTAGCAGGAAATGGATGATTCCGTCCCGAAGAGTATCTTTCTTCGGGACGGGGTCAGATCGTTTGAACGACACGGTGGTGAATACGGTTCGACATCTGTTCCGCAGAGGATGGCCGCGGGGCTTTTTCCTGTCCGGTATGCTCCTTCCGCTACTTTTCGGTTGCATCCGTGAGGATCGGAGCGACTGTTTTCCGGTAGCGGAAACGAGATTTGTCGTGTTAAAGATCGTGGATGAAGCGACGGGACAGGACATCACGCAGACGGGAGAGGCCGGCAGTGCCGTATTGTACCTGTTTTCGCAGGGCGGCCGTTTCGTCGATCGAATCTCCGTAACCCGAGAGCGGATCATGAAGCGTGCGCCGATTCCGTTACCAGACGGTACGCCCGGCCGTTGCCGTGCCGTTGTCTGGGCCAATGCCGGAACGGGCCAGCGGTTCCATTCTCCCGCGGCAGGAAGCCGGATCGAAGACCGGGCCGTTTCGCTGATAGAAGAGGACGATACGTTTCATCATACGCCGGACGATCTGTTTTTCGGGCGGGCCCGACTCGGCCCGACAGGGGAAGCCGCCTCCGAAGAGATCACGTTGATCCGTAAGAATGCGAGGATACATATCACCGCCAGGGGATTGGACCGGAACACTCCCGAAGACCTCTATTATTTCACGGTTGAAATACCCGACGACGGTTATGATTTTGCGGGGAATCCGATCTCCGGAACGGCCCATGTACGCAGAACGGGCACGTTCCGCGACAACGGGGATTTCTTGACCGACGGAACGTTCAATCTGGTTCATACCGATGAGTCCGATTCGCAGGCGGACGAGGTGATCGTGAATCTGTATGAACGGATGTCCGCCCGTTCGGCGGATCGTCTGCTCGCTTCGGTGACAGAGGTCGATGGCGACCGGATTTCATTGCCGGCGGGCCGTACTCTCAATTTATTGATTGAGTTGAATGAAGGCGGCGGGCTCTCCATTCGCATGGAGATTACCCCTTGGAATGAAATATACCAATGGGATATTTGGTAATCACAAACGGACGAACGATGAACGAACATGGAAATAATGACGGGAATCGCCCGATCTCCGGAAGGCGGAGAGCTCGTTGTCGGTTGCAGGGGATCGCACTGTCGGTACTTTGCCTGTTCTTCGCGGCCTGTGCGCAGACGTTTCCGGATGAAGATGTGTTGGAACGTTATCCGGACGGCGGAGTACCGATACGCCTGACGGTTAGTTTGCCGCAATCGGCCTTCCCCGAGAAGCGCACGAAAGTCGAAAAGGCATCCGACGAGACGGAAAACCGGATCGAGGAGATGAGGATACTCGTATTCGAACGGAACGAAAGCGGATATGCGTATCGTTATATGGTGGAAGCGGAACAACTCCAATCGAGCGGCACCGGCGTTCTGTTTCAAGCCAAACTCCTCAGTACACCCAATCCGGTCAAACTGATGCTGGTCGGCAATTACGGCGATGCGTTTGCCGTTTACGCGCCTTCGCCGGGCGATTCGGAAGCCGATGTCAAAGCCGGAACGGGATGTTCGTTCGGAGAATCCCTACGGAGTCTGCCCATGTACGGTCAGATCGTCATTCCGTCCGGACTGGAAGCTGACAGGGAGAACCGTTACAGTGTCAAGATGCTGCGTGCGGCAGCCCGGGTCGATGTGGAGAAGGACTTGGCGGCGGATTCGCGGCCGTTACGGATCGAGAGCGTCCGCGTATACCGCGCGAACGACAAAATCCAAATCGCACCCGACGAAGCCGTCGATGAGGAATCCCCTCGGGTTGCTGCGCCGTCGGTATTTGCGGGAGCCGTAAAGTCGCAGACTCCGATCGTAACGACGGCGGGCGAACCGGATCCCGTTTCGATTGCAGGGATCTATCTTCCCGAAGCCGACGGAGAGACCGATCCGTCGGCTCAGCTGACCGAGGCGACCTGCATCGTCGTGGGCGGGTATTACGACGGAGGGTCCTCCCCTACTTATTACCGGATAGATTTCAATCCTGGCCTCGAAGGACATCCGTTCGGTCAGATATTGAGGAATTACCGGTACGTTTTCCGAATCAGAAAGGTGACCGGCCCCGGTTGGAGCGATCCTGCGCTGGCGGCCGTGAATCGTGCGACGGGCATCGTCGCTGAGATACGTCCGTGGGAGAATTTTACGACCGAGATGTATTTCGAGGGAGACAACTATTTCGGCTTGTCGTCCCGCAACGTGACGCTGGGCTATCAGGCGGGAAGAGTCGATACCGTGGATGTTCAGACGACGGTACCCTATGCGATTCAATGGCTGGATACTTCCGGCACTCCTGTCGGTAGCGCAGTATCCGGTGTCGGCGCTTCACTGCCGGATAGCGGCGGTTTTACGGTCGCGATCGCTCGGAATTCCGATGATGCCGAGACCGTCACGCGGCTGATCTTTACCACGACAGGGGACAATCGTACGCAGAGCGAGGCGACGGCCGGATTGAGGATAACGGCCGGTCGCTGGACTTTGGATGTTTCGGTAAAGCAGGAGAGTCCGGAAAAATACCGCAAGCGTTTCATTCGGGTGTTATCTGTCACGGAGGTAGGGTCGTTCGGGACGAACAATCCCGCTGCGGCGAGCGGACAGCCGCTGCGTAGGATATTGGACAATGCGAAGAACTTTTCTCCTTCCGGTACGGTGATCGTCGGGGGATTCTCCTTCACGGAGGCATCCCGTGCGGAGATACAGGCTACGAGTACGGGTTCCGGCTCCGATATATTCCAGAACGTGAAGAATACGATCAATACTCAGGACGTCATCTATCTGACCTACAATAGCCCGATCTCGGACGAACTGGCCAAGGTCGTACTTTCATGGTTGCGAAGCAGTCCGAATCGGGTATTGATCGTCGGTACCGACACCGACGCGACCAATGCCAATCTACGCAGCTACCTGACTGCGGACGGGACGTGGAAGTACTATAACCAGAGTCCGGCCGTCGGGGGTAAGTTCAAGCGGGCGGCGCAGACGGACGGCAATAGACGGTTCTTCACTTCGCCCTTCGGTACGGTAGCCGAGAATGCGCCGATTGCGCGAGCCGACGATTATGCGGGCTATTGTTTGAATTATCCGGCGGGGGTGACTCCGTTGGTGGTCAGCGATGCGGTCGGCTATGAAAAGGCGATGATCGTCGGGGTCAACCGTCAGGATCGCATCGTATATCATGGCGACGCCAATTTGAATCAGAACGGACGATTGAGTTCTCAGGCCAATGCGAATGGATCTGTAACGTCGGATTTCGACCGGTTGACTGCCAACTTGTGGGCCTGGATCGTGGAGCAGGTATGCGAGCAGGAATGAGTGTCCACGGCGGCTGCGGCCGTTCGCCGTATGTAAACTGGGAGATAAAAAACGAAAGGATGAAGAGGTATATATTCTGTATTTCGCTGTGTTTGGGAGTCGTATCGGGAGGCAGGGCCGCTGCCCAGGAACCACCGGCCGAACCGGAGGCGGCTCTTCCCCTGCTGGAAGTCAAGACGAATGCGCTTTATTGGACTACCGCGTCCCTCAATGCAGGTTTTGAGGTGGGGTTGACTCCGAGGATTACGTTCGAGATCGATGCGGGATATAATCCCTGGACATTCAGCGACAATCGGAAATTCAAATTCTGGATGATACAACCCGAAATCCGGCATTGGTTCCGCAACCGTTTCGAAGGGCATTTTCTGGGCGTGCATCTTCTGTATGCCGATTTCAATGTCGGAGGCATGAAGTTTCTGGGCATGAGCGACCGGAGATACCAGGGGGCCCTGTATGGGGCGGGTGTGGCATACGGGTACAGATGGCCCCTCGGAAAAAATTGGAGCGTCGAGGCTACGGCAGCTTTGGGCTATCTTCGTTCGGATTACGACCGCTACGTTTGGAAGAAATGCGGACGTCACCTCGGTCGGGGGCATAAGAACTACTTCGGACCGACGAAGGTAGGCGTGTCGTTCGGTTTTACGATCAGGTAACTCCGTCCGGCGACGTCGCGGAAGAAAGAGATCGGTGGACGGACGGAGAGATTCCGGAGGCCCTTCCGAATGGCTTTGCATTGAATGTGCCGTACGCCTTTCCATACGCCATATTCCGAACTGAAAAAGAGAGGAGGACTTATCCGTCCTCCTCTTCTTTTATCGTCGCGCCTCGACGAAATTCGCATCGGGCAGTCGATCCCGTTTCGGGCGAGCCAGCCCCAAAAATACAGATTCCCGGCCGGAACGTTTTCCTTGTCGGTCGATAATCCGTAAAAGCATTCCGCGAAAATGAAAAAACGATATATCGTCAGCTGCCGGCGGCCTGTTCGGACGGCAGGAAGGAACCGGTCAAAAACAGCCAATATCCTGCGGGACGGCACTGTATGAGAACCTATATAGCGATGGGAAAATAAGGTTCCCCGAATAGGCCACAGATAATATGCGTTTTTTTACATTTTGCGGCGTTGCGCTTGAAAATACAAAACCCTGCAAAATATTCACTTGCAGGGTTTTGCACTTTTCGTTTCCGGGACTTTGGTGGAGATGGCGGGAGTCGAACCCGCGTCCAAACAAGGAACCCAACTGCTTTCTACACGTTTAGCCGACCGTTTCGTCCTTCTACTTGAGCCCGGCAGGCGGCGGCCTAACCCAAGTCCCAGCCTCTTTGTTTCGCACGGCGCCCGAGGCGTTGCACCGTACTATCTCTAAATGAACGATACCCCGTATGAAGAGCGGTTAAAGAGCGGAACTACCCTTCGGGATACTCGTCGCCGAACCTCCTTGGGCTCGGCGATTAAGCCAATTTTCTCTGAAAATTAGGCAGCGAGTGCATAGCTGTTGTTGCCATTTGTACGTTGAGCGTCGGGATTTACGAGCTGCCGCACAGCGCTCGACGTGCTTACAATCGAACTCTACCTGCTGTCAAAACCGGTCATCCCCTCTTCTCGGACGGGACTTTCGCGGGAAAGTTCCATTGAAATACAATGCAAAGATAATACAAATCGGGGACAAAAGCAAATTTATCCGCATTATCGCCGAATGCATGCCGGCCGGCACGCGGAACGAAGGCGGCGCTTTTTTTGCGGAGAAACATCCCCGATCCCGCGAAAAAACATTATCTTTGACCTTGTTTTAACTAAGGAAGCTGTTTATGAGCGGAAAACGCGTTATCGAGTTGCGGGACGTCGCGATCTATCATGCCGAAAATCCGTTCGGCAGGCAGTCGGCCGAACGGCTGGTGCGTTCGGGCGAGCTGGTACTTTCGGAGGTCGACTTCTCGGTCGAAGAGGGCGAGTTCGTCTATCTGATCGGCCGCGTGGGGAGCGGAAAGAGTACCTTGCTGAAAACATTGTATGCGGATGTCCAGCTCTTGGTCGGCGAAGGGTGCGTCGTGGGTTTCGATCTGCGGAAACTGCGCCGCCGGCAGATACCCTATCTGCGCCGGAAGATCGGCATCGTCTTCCAGGACTATCAGTTGTTGACCGACCGCAACGTGTTCCAGAACCTCTACTACGTGATGCGGGCCACAGGCTGGCGAGCCGAAACGGAAATCCGACGCCGTATCGACGAAGTACTGCAACTGGTCGGGCTGGAAGCCAAGCACTACAAGATGCCGTTCGAGCTTTCGGGCGGAGAGCAGCAACGCCTGGTGATCGCCCGCGCCCTGCTCAACAAGCCCCGCCTGCTGCTGGCCGACGAACCGACGGGAAACCTCGATCCCGTGACGGCCGACGGGATCATGCGGTTGTTCCTCACGATCGCGCGGAGCGGTTGTGCGGTGGTGATGTCGACGCACAACACGAATCTCATTGAGGAGTATCCGGCCCGCACGCTCGTCTTCGAAAAAGGGCGCGTCAAGGAGGTCGACATGCAGGCGCTTCTGGGGCGGATTTGACCCTGCGAAAAGCCCGCCGATCTTGTCCGGAGGCTTGCAGGTATCGCAAAAAAATCGTATATTTGTACGTTAATTTAACAATATAGGAATGAGTGAAGAAGTGAACAGACCGGAAAAGGAGTATTCCGCGTCGAGCATCCAGGTGCTGGAAGGGCTGGAGGCCGTGCGCAAGCGTCCGGCCATGTACATCGGCGACATCGGCGAGAAGGGACTCCATCACCTGGTATACGAGGTGGTCGACAACTCGATCGACGAGGCGTTGGCCGGCTATTGCACGGATATCGAAGTGACGATCAACGAAGACGGTTCGGTCTCCGTGCGGGACAACGGCCGCGGCATCCCGACCGACTACCACGAAAAGGAGGGCCGGTCGGCGTTGGAGGTCGTGCTGACCGTGCTCCATGCAGGCGGTAAGTTCGACAAGGGCAGTTACAAGGTGTCGGGCGGTCTGCACGGAGTCGGCGTGTCGTGCGTCAACGCCCTGTCGACGCTGCTGATCGCCGAAGTGCATCGCGACGGCAAGATCTACCGCGAGACGTTCAGCAAGGGCGTGCCCACCTCCAAATTGGAGATCGTCGGCGAATGTTCGGACCGCGGTACGACGATCACTTTCAAACCCGACGGCGAGATTTTCACGCATACGACGGAGTACAAGTACGAAATTCTGTCGAACCGCCTGCGCGAACTGGCGTTCCTGAACAAGGGTATTCAGCTCACGATCACCGACAAGCGGGTGAAGGACGAGCAGGGAGGTTACCTCAGCGAGACCTTCCATTCGAAAGACGGTTTGAAGGAGTTCGTGCAATATCTCGACGCCACGCGCGGCGAGCCGATCATCGAATCGATCATCTATCTCGATACCGAAAAGAACGGCGTGCCGGTCGAAGTGGCCATGCAGTACAACGATTCGTTCTCGGAGAACGTCCATTCGTATGTCAACAACATCAATACGATCGAAGGCGGTACGCACCTCACGGGCTTCCGCCGGGCGCTGACGCGTACGCTCAAAAAGTACGCCGACGATTCGGGGATGCTCGCCAAGTTGAAGTTCGACATCAGCGGCGACGACTTCCGCGAGGGGCTTACGGCCGTCATTTCGGTGAAGGTCGCCGAGCCGCAGTTCGAGGGGCAGACCAAGACCAAACTGGGCAACGACGAGGTGGCCGCATCGGTAGATCAGGCCGTTTCGGAGGCGCTGGCCAATTACTTGGAGGAGAATCCGAAGGATGCCAAGGCGATCGTGGGCAAGGTGGTGCTGGCGGCACAGGCGCGCCATGCGGCGCGCAAGGCGCGCGAAGCCGTGCAGCGCAAGACGCCGCTGTCGGGCGCCGGTCTGCCGGGCAAGCTGGCCGACTGTTCGAGCCGCGACCGGTCGATCGCCGAGATCTTCTTCGTCGAGGGTGACTCGGCAGGCGGAACGGCCAAGCAGGGCCGAGACCGTAACTTCCAGGCGATCATGCCGCTGCGCGGTAAGATTCTCAACGTGGAGAAGGCGCAGGAGCACAAGATGTGGGAGAACGAGGAGATCAAGAACATGTTCCAGGCGCTCGGCGTCACGATCGGGACGGAGGAGGACAGCAAGGCGCTCAATCTGGAAAAGTTGCGTTACGACAAGATCATCATCATGACCGATGCCGACGTCGACGGAAGCCACATCGCCACGCTGATGCTGACGTTCTTCTTCCGCAAGATGAAGGAACTGATCGAGAACGGCCACGTCTATATCGCTACCCCGCCGCTCTATCTGGTCAAGAAGGGCAAGCAGGAACGCTATTGCTGGACGGAGGAGGAGCGCGACAAGATCTCGGCCGAATTCGGCAAGGGCGTGCACATCCAGCGTTACAAAGGTTTGGGCGAGATGTCCGACGTGCAGTTGTGGGAGACCACGATGAATCCCGATACGCGCATCCTGCGGCAGGTATCGATCGAGAACGCAGCCGAGGCCGACCGCGTCTTCTCGATGCTCATGGGCGACGACGTGCCGCCCCGGCGCGAGTTCATCGAACGCCACGCCACCTACGCCAATATCGACGCGTAGTCCGATTGAAAGGAGGAGTTGCCCCTGCGGGGCGGCTCCTCTTTTGTATGACCCTCAATAAACGATTTTATCATGGACGTTACGATCATCGGCGTTGCCGGCGGAACGGGTTCCGGCAAGAGTACGCTCGTCAAGCGGTTGCAGGAGGCGTTCAAGGACGACGACGTCGCCACGCTGTGCCACGACTACTACTACAAGGCGCATCCCGAACTGACCTACGAGGAGCGCACGAAGCTCAATTACGATCACCCGCAGGCGTTCGACACCCACATGATGGTGGAACATATCCGTGCGCTGAAAAACAATGTGCCGATTTCGCATCCGGTCTACTCGTTCGTCGAGCACGACCGCCTGCCCGAGACGGTCGCCGTGAAGCCATCGAAAGTAATCATCGTCGACGGCATCCTGATCTTCGAGAACAAGGCCCTGCGCGAGTTGATGGACATCAAGGTCTATGTCGATACGGATGCCGACGTGCGCCTGGCGCGCCGCATCCTGCGCGACGTCTGTGAACGCGGCCGGACGATGGAGTCGGTCATCAATCAGTATATCACCACCGTCAAGCCGATGCACGAGGAGTTCGTCGAACCGTCGAAGAAGTATGCCGACGTCATCATTCCCGAAGGCGGATTCAACTCGGTGGCCGTGGCCATGCTCATTCAGAATATCCGGTCGCTGATCGCCGCGAAGTGATCGGGCGTTCGGCTGAAAATTCGGGGCCGATCCTTTCACGATCGGTCTCTTTTTTGCTATATTTGCAAGCAATCCCCGAATTGTAATGGAACAGTCGGTTGCATCTCGTTTTCAAATATTTCGTGCGCGGCTCAAAAGATACCGGGCGCATTTCGCCGTCGTATTTCTGGTAGCGGCGGCGTTGGCGGCCGCCTGTTCGGGTTCGGGGCCGGTCGCTGCCGTTTTCGGGGGAGCGGCGATCGTGCTTCTGATCGGTGTCGGCACCGCGTCGGGATACCGCGAATACCGGAAGCGGCAACTCCTTTCCCTCCGCTGGGTGCTGTCGTTTCTGAAAGCGCGCGACCTCGATCCCGAGAAGGATGCCGACGGCGACGTGTTGTTTCTGCTCGACAACATGAAGTATGTACTTCATATCAAAGAGCACTATTTCGAATTGCATATCGGGTTCGGACGCAAACGTTCGGAGCTGAACGATGAGTTGATGACACGTATGGCGCAGGAGGTGATGAGTTCGACACGGATGGTCAAAATCCTGCTGCGCCCCGAAGCCGTTCTCTTCTCGATCGAATGTCTGCAATGCCGGAAAAGCGAATTCGCCGAGTTTTTCGATTCCTATATCCGTATCCTCAAATTCTCCGTGGCCGAGCATACGCGGCGTTATAACGAGGCGCTCGAAGAGTTCCACCGGGAGCTTCGCCGCCAGCGGGAAGCGGAGTATCTCTCGCAGCGTTTCTCGGATTATCAGGGCAAAGATGTGGTCAACTGACCGATCCTGAGATCTCGTTCGAATCCTGCAAGAGCCGGTTGGTGTTCGTGGAATTGATCGGTACGCCGACGGGCAGTTGTTCCCTGCAAAGGCGAACCGATGAGCCTGCCGATTGTTTACTGCACGAAATTTTCATGCAGCCGAGGCGTCGGTCGCACCCACCCGCTGACGGTATGGCGGCAGCCGTTCTGCCGGCGATAAGACTCGGTTGATTTAGCAGTGTCTCAGAAATCCTTACAAAAGCTGTATCTTTTTAGAATTGCGGATTTCGTGTTGGAAGACAAGATGGGATTAGGAATCGTTCTAAATGAAAGACACGGAAGAATTGGATGGAATTCTTCCGTGTCTCTTCTGGCGGTGCGTAGGGGACTCGAACCCCTGACCCCGTGCGTGACAGGCACGTATTCTAACCAGCTGAACTAACGCACCGTTTTGTTCATTGCGAGTGCAAAGGTAATACAAAAATTCGAAAATGCAAATATTTTTGTGCTCCGATCCGTGCTTCGTCGATTTTCCGCTGCTTTGCAAACCGCCCCGCCCGATTCTCGAAGGAGTTACGGGCAGGGCGGGTATGTTGGCAACCGCGGTTATTCGATGTCCCGAACGCATCGCACGTAGTTGGCATCGGGGCCTACGATGGTTCCGAGACCGCTGCGGGGCGTCGGGCCGAATGACCATGTCGCCGGATTTCGGCCGCCACGTCCGGCGGACATGCTGGCTACCCAATAGTAGTCGGCATTCAACGGAGTGAATCCTTCCACCTTGTATAACGGCGTTTCGGTTACGGGCGCATTGTCGGCACCGTAGGAACTTTCGGGCGCTCCGCCCATCGTGAAGATAAGCGCCATCTCCATCATGGTAGGTTTCCGCCAACCTTCGGGACACGAGAATCCGCTCCATACGACTTTTCCTGCGGTCGCGTCCGTATTGGCGACTTGCAGCTTTCGGGAGATCCGATCGGCATCGGTGTTGCCGTCGTGATCCGGAGTCGTGGTCCAATTCTCGTGGAATACCGGACGCTCAGCATCGTATAGCACATTGAAAGCCGAAGGGATCACACCGCCGTCGTTGTCACGCGATACGATGACAGGACCGTCGGGAAGCGTTGAATCGACATAGGGATATTTCTTGCCTCCCTCAGGCACGTCTTTGACGCATCGTGCGGCCGTTATGCCTGCTTTCGGCATGTAAAGCCCCATCCAAGGCATGATGTTGTACCCCATTGCGCTTTCTCCGGTCGGATCTTCCAGCGAGGTGGTCGATGTCCAGTAGGAAGCGAAACGGAGATTATTGCCCTCGATGCCGTTTATGTAAAAGAGCGTCATCAGCCCTTCGTTATAAGTGGGCAGCCGATATCCGGAGGCTTCACATGCCGCTTTCGCATCGTTCCAGTCGATGTTGGCCGCTTCGGCCGCATCCGTGGGAGCGAGCAGGAATGCCGGCATGGCGTTGTCCGTATAGTCGAGCAACTTGTTTCCCGGAATTTCGAGGTCGATGATATACTCCTTGCCCGGAAGTATTTGGGCCATGTCTACGAAGGGAAAGCCGAGTTTGTCGCCGTCGACGGTGACAACGATGCGGGCGTTGTAGGTAATATTCTGAGGAATAAGATAGAGATATCCATCTTTGGCCGTCACGTCTGTCATGGTTTCGGTGGCGGTCACGTAATCATGCCCTTCGTCGTAGTTGAGTTTCGCTTGGTATTCGGTCGTCGAGAAGTCCAAAACCTGCGTCCAGGTCATCGATCCCTGATCGTCGGCATTCAATGCGATTTCACCCTGCCACTGGATACCTCGCACCGCGATGTTCGAAACCTTGTTGCCCTGTCCTTTGATCCGGAATCCGATTTTCGACATGACGGATCGAAACTCCAATCCGACCGCTTCTTGGCGATTCCGGATATCCAGAACCGGAGTCGCAAGACAAATATCGGTATGACAGTCGGTGGCCGAAGGCATTTCGTAGCGCAGAACGGGAGCTCCGACATGAGATGCGTCGCTGACCGAAAGTCCGTTGGATGCCGTTGCATAAGGAGCATAGGCCATGAACGAGAAATCGAAGGATCCGTCCGACGGCCAATACACGATCGGATCGTAGTTCCAGACGCCGCTCCCATCCTTTTCGACCCGTATGTCGTGCATGAGGTCGGGCTGCGCCCATTCATCCCACTTCGTACTCGTATCGAAGGCGAATACCCCGATCTGCGAATGGCCGGTCGCACCGGAGAACGAAGGAGCAAACTCTATGGCATGTCGCTCCGGTTCTGGTTCCGGTTCCGGCGTAGGCTGCGGTTCTGTGTTCGTATTGGAAGCGGGATCATCGACGGGATCATCGTCGCCGCATCCCTGGGGCAAAGTCAGAGCGACAAGCGCTGTCAGCAAGAAAAACCTTTTGAGGAAGAGTTGCGTCGTCATAGCAGAAACGGAATTATTATGGATAACTTAATGCTGTCGACACAAAATTAGACCGCCGTGCGGAAACGCGCAAACGGATTCGACGTCGGGAAACGTAAATTGATGTTTCGCGGCGTGGAATCCCGTTCCCGCCGACGATCAATTCGTCTCCTGCGCGTCGTTGTACATGCGCCTCATCTCTTTCCGGAATTTGGTCGGCAGCATCCCGATCGATCTTTTGAAAGTCGCGGAAAATGTTTCCGGCGTTGCGAACCCCAGCTCGTAGGCGAGCGCCTTTATCTGTATGTCGTTATCGGTTTCAGAGAGGATGTGGCGGGCTTCGTCGATGCGGCACGAGTTGATGTATTGCGAAAACGACATTCCGCTGTTCTCGTTGATCGCTCTCGACAAATAGGTGCGGTTCGTTTCGAGTCGGTCGGCGATCTTATCGACGGTGATATCGGATCTCCGATAGATTTTTTCCGTTCGCATCAGTTTCTCGAATTCCGAAAACAGCGCTTGCCCCTTTTCGTCCGAAAGCGAGGAGACGGTATATTTCCTGCCTCCCTCCGATTGGCTGTACAGCTCCTTGATCGTTTTTTCTTTCTGAATAAGTTCGTGTTGCTGTCTGACGATTTGCCGGTAGCGCTGATTTTTACGACGGTAGGCGATGAACAACGCAGCGAGCAGTCCGACGAGAACCGCTACGGTGAAAATCGTGATGTTCAGTTTCTGTCTTTCACGCAGCAGGTCTAGTTCCTTTCCGCGCAACTCCTTTTCCTGTTTTTCGGATTCATATTGCACGCGAAGTTCGTTGATCGCCCGCTCGCGGCCGATATTGAAGATGCTGTCGAATTCGGCATGATATTTTTTATAGTAGTCGAGGGCTCTCTGCGGCCTGCCCGCCAATTCGTATGCCTCCGACAGCTTTTCGTAGAGCTGGTAGCGGTAAAACGCATTGTTGCGCTTGTTGACGAATTCGAGCCCCTTTTCCAGAACCGACGTGGCCCGACCGACCGAACCGTTCGCCATCAGGTAACTTCCATAATTGAGGTAAGCCAGCGTATTGCTTTTTTCACTTCCTACGTGGGCGACGGCACGTTTGTAATAGCGTTCCGCCTCGCTTTTACGACCGAGTCCAGCCAGTATATTCGCGTAGAGGCTATATGCTTCGGCATACTCGATGTAGTTTCCGCCGACAGCGAGCGCCGTTTCGATGTACCGGAGAGCCGTCGCCGGATCGCCCTGCAAGTAGTAGTACATATAAGCCGTTACGAAAGATCCTGAATAGAGGAGCAGCGGATCGCCGTTCGCAGTTCCGATGTCGACGACTTGAAGCGAATACTTCAACCCATTGGGGTCATTGCGCAGGTAGTGCGCCATCGCGATGTTATTGAGCACGACCGGATAGGCCTGTTTGTCGGGACTCAGTTCGGCGTATTTGAGCGCTTCCATGAAATAGGAAAGCCCGCCGAGATAGTTCATCTCCATCTCCGAAGTGTAGATGGCCAACGCGTTGTCGATCGCGGTCAGCGCCCGATAATCCTTCGCTGCGAGGGCCAGATCACGTGCTCTGCCGTAATAGAGTTTTACGGAATCGTTCACTTCGCGCGCCAATACGTGTCCGGTGTAGATCAGGCCATACAAACGGGCTTTGTCGTCTCCCATTCGTCCGAGGGCGCGCAGGCGGCCGGCGGCAGCGACCACTTCTTCGAAGTTCCCCTTTCGGCTTTGGGCAGCGGCGTATTCGATCAAAGAATCGATGTTCGTGTCGGGTGGCGCCGCCATACCGTTACGGACAATCGCGAGGACAGAGAAAAATATCAGTTTCCGGAAATTTGTCACATTGCAAAGATAAAAAGTTTTTGCGTCGAGAGAATGGATGCGGCATGAAAAAAACATTCCGCTCCGCTTGACCGGTTCGGGATCGGACGAAAGTCTGTCCGCCGAAATCCCTTGATACATCGACGTCCGTTTCGACCGGTATTGCTATTTTCCGGCGGCGGAACCGTCGTGCCCCGCCACCACATGGCGTATCGGGGATGCCGGCGCTGTGCGATGTCGAATTTCGATACGGGAAGATGCGGAATTTTGATTGACAGGTATAAAGATACCCTGATCGAATAGATCAGGGTATCTTTTCAAGCGGTGTGTAGGGGACTCGAACCCCTGACCCCGTGCGTGACAGGCACGTATTCTAACCAGCTGAACTAACACACCTTTTGCTGATTGCGAATGCAAAGGTAGTACAAATTTTCGAAAATACAATACTTCCCTTTATTTTTTGAAGAAAGAAAATTGCACGCTGCCGTAACTTCTTAATTGCCAGAAAGCGTCTCGATCCGAAAAATCCATGTTACGGGAGTGTTCGAAGATCAGCAGACCGCCTTCGCGCAACAACCCGTTGTCCAGCACCAGCCGGACGATTTCCCCGCTGCCTTCCAAATCGTACGGGGCGTCGGAGAAGACGATGTCGAACTGTTTCGGGCAGCTTTTCAGGTAGAGAAAGGCGTTGGCCTTGACTGGATAGATCGTTTCGCATCCCAGCTCCCGCGCCGTCTGCCGGATGAAGTTGTAGTGCACGGCGTTGATTTCGACTGCCGTGACGCTGCGAGCGCCGCGCGAAGCGAATTCGTAGCTGATCGATCCCGTGCCAGAGAAGAGGTCGAGTACGTCGCACTGTTCGAAATCGACCAGATTGGTCAGGACGTTGAAAAGGTTCTCCTTGGCGAAGTCCGTCGTGGGACGCGCCCGCAAATTCTTCGGAGGGTTGATCGCCCTACCCTTGTATCTGCCGCTGATTATTCGCATCGTACATCCCTGAAATACTTCCGCAACTGGCGGGCCAGCGTGTCGCTTCCCGACAGGCAGAGCGGATAGGTTTTGAGCGGAAACGTCCGGTCGAGCCGGCCGAGGTAATAGAGGACGTCGGCCGTCCCCTGCGCCCGTACCACTTCGGCCAGCCGCAGCACGTTGTCGTAAATCTTTATGTAGAGCAGCCCGTCGGTATGGATCAGCCATGCGCCCTGTCCCGCAAATTTCGGCTGAAACAGCAGCGGAGAGGTAAAGGTCACCCGATCGCCCGCCGTCTCGGCCAATTGACGGCGGCACTCCTTGTCGACGGCCATTACGGCGATCTGCTGCCGTTGCGGATCGCTGTATACCGCACACTCCGTCTCCGCACAGCCGAGCCCCGCCAGCGCAAGGTAGTTCGGAGCCGATTCCCGTTCGAAGACCTCGGCCGGTACCAACAGCGTTTTGTGCGTCAGTACCGAACATACGACGCGGTCGGCAGCTGCATACTCTGCCGGCAGCTCTTTCGGAAAAGAATGTCCACCCGACCGAAGCCGGATGGACATCTCTTTCGAAGGAGTCGCGGAATTACTCCCAGTTGCCTGCTTCATTGTTCGCACCCTCCATCGAACCGAACTTGATTCCGGGATACTTGTCGTAGGCGACGACCTCCGGAGCCTTGATGAGGTTGATCACTTCCTGACGGAACGTAACCGTATCGAGGAACTTCACGTAGGGGGCCTTGACCTCGACGACCGGAACGACGACCTTCGACTCGGTCGTAACCATGCCGGCTGCGATCGTGAATTCGGCCTGCTTGTTCGTTCCCGGTATGTAGCGGAAATTCTTCACCTGATCGGGCGAAAGCTTCTTCGGTGCGAAGATCGTGTCGATAACGGCTACCGTGAAGGTTTCGATATTTTTCTTGCCGGCTTTTTTCAGCTGTGCCATGGCCACCGAGTCGTCCTCGTCGACGATACGGCGCTGACCCTCGATCGAATCGTTGAGAACGAAATTGATCAGCGTATCGAAATCGCCCGTAAAATGCTGGTATTTGGACTTGAACGCACGTTCGGCGGTACGAATGTCCTTGATGCGCTCGATAACGGCCTCTTCCTTCGCTTTTTTCACGTTTTCAAAACGGATGGGTGTCGAAATCTGATCGTAGATGACATATACCAGACCTACGATCACCAAGGCAAGAATCAGTTGAACGATTTTTTTCATTTCAATTATTTGTTTAAGTTTGTATCCCGTTTAAAAAGGTAACGCTGCAATGTTTAACACGACAATCGCGACCCAAATTTACGCCAAAATTTGTTTCGAAGCAACAAATAGTCAAAAAAAAATCATAGAAAATTTATCGGAATACCTCTCGGGCGACGATTTTTCGCGGATTTTCGTACTGAACGGTTTTGCCGGTACGGGCAAGACGACGTTGATCGCCGCGGTAGTTGCCGCGCTCAAAGAGTTAAGAATAAAGCCCGTGCTGCTCGCTCCGACCGGACGGGCGGCCAAAGTGCTCGCCCGCTACTGCGGGGAGCAGGCGCTTACGATCCACAAACGCATCTACCGCCAGCGCACCAACGCCGATTACGAATCGAAATTCTCGCTCGACTTCAACAGGGAACAAGGTGCCGTCTTCATCGTGGACGAAGCCTCGATGCTCTCCGATTCGACGGGCGACGGCGCACTGTTCGGCAGCGGATCGCTGTTGGAAGACCTGGTGAGTTACGTGCGCAGCGGACGCGGTTGCCGGTTGATTCTGGTCGGCGACAGCGCGCAGCTGCCTCCCGTCGGGTGCGATTTCAGTCCGGCGCTCGATCCGGCGACGGTTTCGCGCTACGGCGAAGTCGTCTACGGGCTGATGGACGAGGTGGTGCGCCAGCAGATGCAGTCGGGTATTCTGTTCAATGCTACGCTGGTGCGCTGCATGCTCGAAAACCGTATCTACGAAATACCGAAATTCGAAATGGACTACCCTGATTTCGAGTCGGTAGAGGGCGGTGATTTCATGGAAAAGTTGCAGGATGCCTTCGACCGTTACGGTCGCGACGAGGTGATCGTCATCACCCGGTCGAACAAGCGGGCGAACCGTTACAACGAAGGGATTCGCCGTTATATTCTCAGTGCCGAAGAGGAGATCGAGAGCGGCGACATGCTGATGGTCGTGAAAAACAACTACCACTATGCGGCGGCGGATGCCCAGGGGGCGATGAACTTCATCGCCAACGGCGACATCGCCCGGCTTGTCCGCCTGCGTCGCTTCGAGGATTTCTACGGATTTCATTTCGCCGACGCCGTGCTCTCGTTCGCCGATTACGGCGACATGGAGATCGGTTGCAAAATCCTGTTGGATACCATCAAGTCCGAATCGCCGTCGCTCACGCGCGAGGAGAGCAACCGCCTCTTCTACGAAGTCGAAAAGGACTATGTCGAGACGAAAAGCAAGATCAAACGTTATAAGGAAATCCGCGAAAATCCGCATTTCAACGCCGTACAGGTGAAGTTCGCCTACGCCGTGACCTGCCACAAGGCGCAGGGCGGACAGTGGCGGGCGGTCTTCGTCGACCGCTGCTTGTTCGGCGACGAACCGATGACCCGCGACATGCTGCGCTGGCTCTACACGGCGCTGACGCGCGCCACCGAAAAACTCTATCTGGTAAATTTCGATCCCCGATTCTATGAATAACCCGTCTTCGGAGGTTCATCCTCTCGCCCCGTTCCTGCCCGACGGCGCGCGCGTGCTGATGCTGGGCAGCTTTCCGCCCAAGCGCGTGCGCTGGTCGATGGAATTCTTCTACCCCAATCTTCAAAACGACATGTGGCGGATCATGGGGCTGCTCTTTTTCGGCGACAAGGCCCATTTCCTGGCCGATCCCAAGCATTTCGACCGCGAACGCATCATGGCTTTTTGCCGGACGGTCGGGTTGGCGCTCTACGATACGGCCAGCGAAGTCGTCCGCCTTCGGGACAACGCCTCGGACAACTTCCTGCAAGTCGTGCGACCGACCGACGTGTGCGGTCTGCTGGATCGCCTGCCCGAATGCCGGGCCGTCGTGACGACGGGCGAGAAGGCGACCGAAACATTGGTGGGGCAACTCAGGTGCCAGCGTCCTGCTGTCGGCGGTTCCGCACCGTTCGAATACGCCGGCCGCCGGATGCAGCTCTTCCGTATGCCGTCGTCGTCGCGCGCTTATCCCCGGTCCGTGGAATGGAAGGCGGAGTTCTACCGGAAGATGTTCGCTGCGGTCGGTATGATCTGACTTTTTGTCTTCGGTTTCGCCTCGGATGCTCTGTCCGGGTCAAGCAAAATTGGAAATAATTTGCTTCTGCGCCCGACTTTTCGTATCTTTGACTTCGTCGAAGATACTCCCGCTCGGCAATGTTCAAATAAATTTGACATTGCCCTCGTTTATTCGTATCTTTGCTATCCCGAAATTGGTCTGAATAAGACTTATTTCGCACTACACATTGTATATTTTATTGCATGATTATGGCAGGTACGGATAAGAAATATGTAGAGACTCCGCTGATGAAGCAGTACTACCAGATCAAGTCGGTTCACCCCGATGCGATCCTGCTCTTCCGCGTGGGCGATTTCTACGAGACGTTCGGCGACGATGCGATCAAGGCCAGCGGGATTCTGGGCATCACGCTCACCCGCCGCGCCAACGGGTCGGCGACCTTCGTCGAGCTGGCGGGATTCCCCTACCACGCCATCGACACCTACCTGCCCAAGCTGGTGCGGGCAGGGGAGCGCGTGGCGATCTGCGAACAGCTGGAAGACCCCAAGCTGGTGAAAGGACTCGTCAAGCGGGGCGTCATCGAGCTGGTTACGCCGGGCGTCGTTCTGGGCGACAACCTTCTGGCCAACAAGGAAAACGTCTACCTGGCTTCGGTTTACTTCGGCCGGCAGACCACGGGCGTGGCCTTTCTCGACATTTCGACCGGCGAATTCTACGTGGCCGAGGGACCGGACAACTACATCGACAAACTCCTGTCGAATCTCTCGCCCAAAGAGATCATCTACCAGCGGGGATTCGACGAGCGGTTCCGGCAGGCTTTCGGCACGAACTACTACACCTACAAGCTCGACGATTGGGTCTTTTCGGAGGAACTGAACCGCGAAAAGCTCTGCAAGCAGTTCGGCACGCAGTCGCTCAAAGGGTTCGGCATCGACCACATCTCGGCAGGCATTTCGGCCGCCGGCGCCATCCTCTACTATCTGGAATTCACCGAACACAAGGAGATCGGCCACATTGCATCGATCTCGCGGATTGACCAGGACGACTACGTGTGGATCGACAAGTTCACCATCCGCAACCTGGAACTCTTCACCACCAACGGTTCGCGCGACAGGAGCAGCTTCGCAAACGTGATGGATCGCACGCTCACGCCGATGGGCGGCCGTCTGCTCAAACGCTGGATAGCCATGCCGATCCGCGACATCGGGCGCATCAACCGGCGGCTGGACGTGGTACAGCGCTTCGTGGAGGACAGCGATCTGGCGGAAGCCGTCGGCGAGCAGGTCTCGCTGATCGGCGACCTGGAACGCATCGCTTCGCGTATCGCCGCCGCGCGCGTGACGCCGCGCGAACTGGTGCAACTGAAAAATTCGCTCGCTGCGATCGAACTGCTCAAAGCGATCCTCGAATCGACGGACGACGGGAATCTCCACCGGCTCGCCGCCGAGATCGACGTGCTGGCGCAGATGCGCCTGAAACTCGAACGGGAGATCTATCCCGATCCGGCGAACAACCAGATTCAGAAGGGCGGCGTAATCGCCGACGGGGTCAATCCCGAGCTCGACGACCTGCGTCGCATCGCTCTGCACGGCAAGGACGTATTGCAGCAGATCCAGCAGCGCGAGAGCGAACTGACGGGTATCCCGTCGCTCAAAATCGGCTACAACAATATCTTCGGATACTTCATCGAGGTGCGCAACGCCCACAAGGAGAAGGTACCAGATACGTGGATCCGCAAGCAGACGCTTTCCAACGCCGAGCGTTACATCACCGAGGAATTGAAGGAGTACGAAGAGAAGATTCTCGGCGCCGAAGACCGCATCCTGACGCTCGAACAGGAGATTTACAATGCGCTGATCGCCTTCGTTTCGCAGTCGCTGTCCCAACTGTTGCGCGATGCACACGCCGTGGCGCGCGTCGACTGTTTCCTGTCGTTCGCCCGCATCGCGCGCGAGCGCAACTACGTGCGCCCCGAACTGGACGACGGGGCGCGCATCGACATCGAACAGGGGCGTCATCCGGTCATCGAGACGCTGATGCCCGTGGGCGAGAAATATATCCCCAACGACATCCGGCTCGACGACGAGGAGCAGCAGATCGTGATGATTACCGGCCCTAACATGTCGGGTAAGTCGGCTCTGCTGCGGCAGACGGCACTCATCATCCTTATGGCGCAAATGGGCTCGTTCGTTCCGGCACGCCGGGCGCACATCGGCGTGGTGGACAAGATTTTCACCCGTGTCGGCGCGTCGGACAATATTTCGCAGGGCGAGTCGACCTTCATGGTCGAGATGCTCGAATCGGCCAGCATCCTGAACAACATCTCCGACCGCAGCATCGTGCTGCTGGACGAGATCGGCCGGGGCACGAGTACCTACGACGGCATTTCGATCGCCTGGGCGATGGTCGAATACCTGCACAACCACCCCACGGCCCATGCGCGGACGCTCTTCGCGACCCACTATCACGAGCTGAACGAGATGGAAAAGATGTACCCGCGCGTGAAGAACTACCACGTCACGGTCAAGGAGATGAACAACACGATCGTCTTCCTGCGCAAGCTCGAACGCGGCGGCACGGAACATTCGTTCGGTATTCATGTCGCCAAAATGGCCGGCATGCCGGCGTCGGTCGTGTCGCGCGCCGACGAGATTCTCAAAAACCTGGTGAAGGTCTACGGCACCGACGAGATCGTGCCGAGCAAAAGCCCCAAACTCCGAGGGCGCAAGCAGGCGTCGGTCAAGGATGCGGTCGAAGAGGCCGACAAGGGGGCGTCGATGCAGTTGTCGATGTTCCAGCTCGACGATCCGGTGCTGGTGCAGATCCGCGATCAGATCAAGGGACTGGACATCGATTCCCTTACGCCGCTCGAAGCGCTCAACAAGCTGAACGAGATCAAGAAGATCGCCGGTATCTGACAGTCGTGCAAGAAAACGGAGGCTGCCTTTCGAGGCAGCCTCCTGTCTTGTTTCAGTCGCCGGTCAGCGAATTGTAAGGGTAATGCCGCCCGTAATCCAGAAATTCGGACGACGAAGCCCGCCGAAATCGCAGTAATCGGTGTCGGTGATGTTGGCCAGATCGACGTGTAGAGCGACGATCCCTTTCTCCCATCGCAGGTGTCCGTCGAGCAGAAAATAAGGACTGAAATCGACCTCTTCGGTCTGCATTCGCCCTTTGTCGTCGGTCAGCAATTTCCCGTCGGCGTCGCGCAGGTAACGGTTGTAAAAGCCGTAACGATCGAAGAGGGTTCCGGTCACGGCCAGAGAGAAGCGACGCAGGAAACGAATCTCCGCAGCGAACGACAATTTGTGGCGCATGTAGTCGAGAATGCTCGACGTCCTCACGTCGCTCAGACGCGATGTGGTCAGATACCCGTAAGAGACTGTCGCGCGACGCACTACTCCTCCGTCGGAACGATATCCGCCCGATGCCTCGATGCCGAATGTACCCAGATGCGACTCTTGCTCCGAGTGCCATTTGTCATATAGGGTCCGGTCGCCGATCGTCAGTTCGTCGCGCCACACCCAGTCGATTACATTGCGACCGTCGCGGTAGAAGAACTGTACGGAGGCATGCCATTTTTCGATGGCGTAACCTCCTCCGATATGGTAGGTGACAGCTCGTTCGGGTTTGAGATTCGGATTGTTGACCTGCGCTTCCGACGTATAGTAGAGGTCGGTGAACGTCGGTAACCGCATCGACTGTGCGGCTCCGGCTTCCGCTTGCCAGCCGCCGTTGCCGTAGCGTCCCGATACGGCCCAAGAGACCGACGTCCCGTAGGGCGTAAAGCTCGCACCGGCCGAAGCGGCGATAGCGAAACGGCGCCATCTCATGGAATGGCGCAGCCACAGATTGCCCACGTGGCGTTCGGCTTCGCACTTGTAGCGGCCGCGCGGAGCGGCCATCGGTTCGCCCAGATTGGAGCTGAAAATGTGGTGATAGATGTAGTCGCCACCCAGCGAAGTGGAGCCTCCCCGCCACTGCAAGTCGCCCCAAAGCTCCGCTCCGACGTTGTCGGTGTTGTGGTAATTGGTCGGTGTACCGCGTGTCCATTCATAACGGTCGAAATTCTTGCGGTAACTTGCATCGGCGCAGATTCGGAAAAGCCCCCACTCCTTGATCCATCGCAACGAACCGAGCGCCGTGGCGGTCTGTTCGAACTGATCCGGATTGTAGGCGGCATAGAATCCGTTGGACCCGAAGCGCCGGCCCTGTCCGCCAGTCTGAAAGTCGAAGAATCCGGCTTTCGGCGAATCGTATGTCATACGGAGGTACCCGTTCACGTTGCGGAAGTCGGTATTGTGGATATATCCGTCGCTGCGACGCAGCGATCCGGCGGCGAAGAGCACGAGACGGTCGCGTGTAAGAGCTCCGGACAGATTGGTATAGCCATACCCGTGTTGCCCGCCTTCGGCTTTGAGCCGAAGATAGTTGCGATACAAAGGAACGGTCCGGACGTTGACTGCACCGGCATAGGCACCCACTCCCGGAATTCCCTCGATGAGTTCGATACCCGACACGCAATCCATGTCGATCGGCAGCGAATGGGTCTGGTGTCCGGTGCGGGCATCGGTGAAATTGATGCCGTTGAGCAGCATCATGGTTTGATCGGGCGATCCTCCGCGGATCGAGATGTCTGCCTGCACGCCCTTGCCGCTACGCTCGCGAATGTCGATCGAAGGGCTGAGGCGAAGGGCGTCTTCCAGCGTCTGGAACGGCGCGGCAGCCTCTGTACCCCGATCGAAAACGGGCGTTTGCGACTGAATGCTGCGGGAGGGACTCAGTCGTGTCCCTGTCACGCCGACCGGCTCGATTCGCATCACGCGGGATACGCCCGAGGTGTCGGCCTGTTGAGCCGCAGCCGTTTCAGTCGTCAGCAAGAGAATGGACATCCCGACCGCAAGCACCCCGATCGTTACTTGGCGGTGGAGGCTGGCGAACACGGCATAGTTCGTACGGCTCCAACGCTTGAAGCACGGGATCGGCTTCGCGGTTGAATGTTTCTTCATCTTGATGAAGTTTTTTAGATGGTTAATGAATAAAAACGAACATAGGCCCTGCCCAAAGGAGGAGCCTATGTTTTGTCGGTTACTTTTCGACGTGTCGTTTGCGCCACTCCCACGGCGCGACGTGGTCGGGCGAAGCCCAGATGCCGACGCCCTCCTCCTGTGCGAATCGCTCGGAGCGGATGTAGCGCAGTTCATTGACCGTATCGTTGCGATACCACGCAAATCCCGAACGCAGCATCAGATCGGCCACGTCGTCGTTGTCGCGCGTGGTGGCGATCACCCGCACGCCCTGCGGGGTGCGTCCGCCCTTGGGCGTCACCTCGACGCGGCGTTGCAGGATCATGTTGTAGAGGTATTTGCGCGCCTCGTACCCCTGCGGCTGTTCGATTTCGGGAGCCTCGATGCTGTACACGTTGTAGGTCAGCGTATCGCCTCCGTCGTCCAGACCAAGGAACGTATCACCGTCCACCACGCTGATTACCCGCACGGGATAGCTGCGCTGGACGATCTCCGCCTGATGTCCTTTTCCCCGTCCGATGAGTTTCAGCCCCAGGACGGTCAGCATACCCACGGCGATCGTGGCGATCAGGACGCCGTTGCGGAGCTTCCGTTTGCGGCTGTTCCTGCGGTGCCGCCGGTGGTGACGGCGACGGGATGTTGTCGGGTTCGATTGTTCCGCCATAGTCTAATTGAGTTTTAGTCGAACAGGGCTTCGGTCTTCGCTACGACCTCTTCCGGATCGGGCGTGAGCGGGAAGACGAGGCTCGGTTCGAGATACCAGAGTTCCTTATCCTGCTGGCAGCGGTGTTCGCCGCCGCCCGTAATGTTGAGCATGACGATCTTCTCGGGGTCGATCCGCCCGTCGGCCACGGACTTGACGAGCGACGCCGTGGCGATTCCCGCCGCAGAGTAGATATCGATTCCCTCGGTCTCCTCGAACAGGGCGCGGGCCTTGCGTGCCTGTGCGTTCGTCGCTACCATGATGTCGCCGCCGGTGGCTTTGAGCGCGTCGTACAAACCGCCTGCCAGCGAATAGGGAGGTTTGCGGTTCGAGAGTACTTTGGCGTCGATGATTTCGGCGTCCCGACGGGCCTTGGCGGCTTCGTAGGGCAACATCTCGCGCGAATCGACCCGCCATGCGTCGAACATCGGGACGAAGGGGGCGTTCTGCGAGACGACGAGTTTCATCGTCTTGTTGCCGAAGCGGCCGTCCTCGTTCAGGCGCATGTTGGCCTCCCATGCTGCGATGGCGCCCGTGCCGCTGCCGACAGCCTGGAAATAGTAGTCCGGAATCTCGCCGATGGTCGTGGCGGCCGACAGCACCGTAGTGCCCATGCCGTCGCGGCGGGCGACATTCTTCGCGCCGCCTTCGGCGTAGAACTTCCGCGATTTGAGGGCCAGGTTGCTCAGGAAAATCGCGTCGAAATAGTCGCCGCCCCGTTCGGGACAGATCAGTTTGACGCAGGGGTTGAGCGGCCGGTCGAACCAGAGCGCCGAGATGTTCTCTTCGGGCACCGACAACAGCAGCGGAATGTTGTTGTCCGAGCAGACTTTGGCGAAGGCGCGCGCCGTATTGCCGGCCGAGGCGACCACCAGAATCCGGTTGTCGCCCTCGCGGATGCGGGCGCAGACGCTGTATGCTTCGGTCTCCTTGAAAGAGCAGGTCGTCATCTTCGCGCCGATCTCGGGATAATAGCCGTTGAAGGTGATATAGAGGTTTTTCAGGCCGAGGTAGTCGGCCAGCCCTTTGCTTTTGTAGGTTACGGGTGCGCTCGAACCCTGCAACATGCGGCGGACCGGCAGCCAGTCGCAGAATTTGTAGAAGCCGTAGCTGTCGGGGCGCACGTCGATCTGCCGGACGGCGTAACGAGTGCGGATCATCGAAGGGATTTTGCAGCAGGGATCGTCGAGCATCCAGCCTTCGTCTTCGAACTGCCGCCCCGTAGCGACGCATTCGAGCGTGTAATGAGTGGGTGTAAAATTCTCCATGTAGTATCTTTGGGTATCTTTGGTTTTCAGGACATGCGCCCTTTGAAATCGGCGTAACCGAATTCCCGGACGATGCGGACGGCTCCGTCGGCGTCGGCGACGGCGATCGCGGGGTGCGCCACGCCGTTGAACATCGTGGTCTTGACCATCGTGTAGTGGATCATATCCTCGAATACGATCCGCTCGCCGACCTGCAATTCGTGGTCGAACGCCCAGTCGCCGCAGTAATCCCCCGCCAGACAGCTGTTGCCGCCCATGCGCCAGCGCCGGTCGCCTTCCTGCGGTTCGCGGGCCCCGACGATCGCCGGCTTGTAGGGCATTTCGAGGCAGTCGGGCATGTGGCAGGCGAACGACACGTCGAGCATGGCCGTGCGCACGCCGCCGTTTTCGACGATGTCCTCGACCGTCGAGACCAGATAGCCCGTGCGCCACGTAAAGGCGCTGCCCGGTTCGAGAATCAGCCGCAGACGGGGATGGCGCGCCCGAAAATCGCGCAACAGCGCGATCAGGTCGTCGCAATCGTAGTCGGCGTGGGTCATCAGGTGGCCGCCGCCCATGTTGAGCCACTGGATGCGGTCGAGATAACGGCCGAAATGCCGCTCTACGGCTTCGAGCGCTTTGCGGAGATGCTCCGACCGCGATTCGCACAGCACATGGAAATGCAGCCCCTCGATCCCGTCGGGCAGACCGCCCTGCGTTTCCAGCTCCTCGGCGGTCACTCCCAGCCGCGAACCCGCCACGCAGGGGTTGTAAAGATCGGTCTCCACGGGCGAATAGCGCGGGTTGACGCGCAGACCGCACGAGATGCCGCGCAGCAGCGCCATTGCACCGAAACGGCGGAATTGTCCGAGCGAATTGAAGGTGATATGGCTGCTGCAATCGAGTATCTCGCCGATATTGCGGTCGGTGTAGACCGGAGCATACGTGTGCGCCGGCTGCCCGAACTCTTCGCGTACCAGCCGGGCCTCGGCGGCCGAACTGGCCGTCGCGCCGTCGCTGTGACGCGCCAACAGGGGGAAGATACTCCACATGGCGCACGCTTTGAGCGCGACGATCACCTCGGCGCCCGACTCGCGGCGCACGCGGTCGACGACCGAAAGATTCCGCGCCAGCAGACGTTCGTCCAACAGAAAACAGGGCGAGGGAACCCGCTTGAAATCAATCATTCGTTGTTCAAAGAATTAACGTGCAAATATACATTAATATCGTAAAGCAGCACTAAGTATAAATACCCATTCCCGCAGAGACGAAGAAAAAGCGGAATTTACCCGATTACACAGGGTAAATTCCGCTGTCGGCCGCCCTGCGGCGGAGCGGGTCAGCGCTTCGGCTCCTTGTCCGCGGCGAAGGCCTCTTCGACCTCTCGTTCCTTCCTCATACGGTCCTTACGGGTGTAATCCTCCACCTGATCGACCAGTTCGTTGATGTTGTCCTCGAAATTCTGCTCGCAGGGCGTGCAGGTCGTCTGTTCGTCTTTCATAATTTTTATTCGTTTGATGTGATACGGTTTCCCTTCCCCGTGCAAATTGCATACAAAAAGACGATCCGTTCTGCACGGACACCGCGGAAAATCGTTCCGCGAGTTAGGAAAAACGGGGAAAATTTCGTAATTTTACGATTGAATAAATCGAAATCGTCTATGATATTCCTCACCGCAATGGATTTCACGCTTCCGCTGGCCGATCCCGTGCTGAAGTTTCTCATCATCCTGCTCATCATTCTCGGAGCGCCGTTGTTGCTGAACAAGATCCGCATCCCGCCGCTGTTGGGGCTCATCATCGCCGGAGCCGTGATCGGCCCCCATGGCTTCAACCTCGTCCTGCGCGACAGCAGCATCATCCTTTCGGGCACGGCGGGGCTGCTCTACATCATGTTCCTGGCGGGATTGGAAATCGATATGGGCGATTTCAAACGCAACAGCCTGCGCAGCCTGACTTTCGGTCTCTATACCTTCTGCGTGCCGATGGCGCTCGGTATCGTCGCGGGATACTACCTGCTCGGCTTTTCGTGGCTCACTTCGGTACTGCTGGCCAGCATGTTCGCTTCGCACACGCTGATCGCCTACCCCATTATCAGCAAGCTGGGAATCAGCAAGAACAATGCGGTCTGCATCACCGTGGGCGGAACGATGATTACCGATACGCTCGCGCTGTTGGTGCTGACGATCGTCGTCGCGCTCTCGACGGGTAACGCCGACGACATGTTCTGGGTGCGGTTGGGGCTGTCGATCACGGCCTTCACGCTCTTCGTTCTGTTGGGATTCCCCCTGATCGGGCGCTGGTTCTTCAAAAGGGTGCACGACAACATCTCGCAATATATCTTCGTGCTGGCGATGGTCTTTCTGGGTGCTTTTCTCGCCCAGCTGGCCGGACTGGAAGCGATCATCGGATCATTCCTCGCGGGGCTGGCGCTCAACAGGCTGATTCCCGCCACTTCGCCGCTGATGAACCGCGTGGAGTTCGTCGGCAATGCGATCTTCATCCCGTTCTTCCTGCTCAGCGTCGGGATGCTGATCGACTACCGTGCTTTCTTTACCAGTTTCGAGACGATCAAGGTCGGCGCCGTGATGATCGTCGTGGCCACGGCGGCCAAGTTCATCGCCGCATGGCTCACGCAGAAGACTTTCCGTATGTCGGTCGATCAGCGGCGCGTGATCTTCGGGCTGAGCAATGCGCAGGCCGCAGCGACGCTGGCGGCCGTGCTGGTGGGCTACAACGTCATTCTGGGAACGACGCCCGACGGCGAGCCGATCCGGCTGCTGAACGAGAGCGTGCTCAACGGTACGATTCTGATGATTCTGGTCACCTGTACGATGGCGTCGTTTTCAGCGCAGAAGGGGGCGCACAATATCGCCATGGAGGAGTCGACGGACGTCGAGGAACCCGATCGGAACGAGGTGGAGATACTCATTCCGGTCAGCAACCAGGCCAACGTCGAGGAGCTGGTCAACCTGGGGCTGTCGCTCAAGCCGAAGCGCGCCAAGAACGGATTGCATGCGCTCACCGTCGTCGATGACAAGGGTTCCGACGGCACATCGGCGAAGCGCTCGAAACGGTTGCTGCAACTGGCCGTCGAGACGGCGGCGGCGACGGATACCCGTTTGCAGGAACTGCTGCGCTACGACCTGAGTCCGGCCAATGCCATTTCGGGCGTTATCCGCGAATGCGGCATTACCGACGTCATCCTGGGACTGCACGAACGCAAGGATATTTCGTCGGGATTCCTGGGGCGCGTGGCGGAGGGAACCATTGCCGACAACACGACCAACGTATTCATCTACAAGCCGGCGCAGCCGTTGTCGACCGTCAAGCGTCATCTGGTAGTCCTGCCGCCGCAGGCCGAAAAGGAGGCGGGGTTCCTCAGTGCGCTGGAACGTCTGGCCAACGTGGTCGGGAACACTGGTGCCAAGGCGGTGTTCTACGCCGCACCCGCCACGCTCGATCTGATTCGGGAACGCTTCGCGCGGTCGTCGAACGAAATCGGCTACGTCCCGTTCGTGAACTGGGAGGATTTCTTGATCGTTTCGCGCGACGTGCGTACCGACGATACGCTGTGGATCTGGATGAGCCGCCGCAACGGAGTCTCCTACGAATCGTCGATGGCGCGCGTTTCCCGCTATCTGGATCAGTATTTCAAAGGCAATAACTTCGTGTTGGTCTATCCGTTGCAGGCCAGCATCGACGAAGGATCGCGTTACCTCACCTGACCTTTCGGCCGGTTCCGGCAGCCGAAATCCGCTCGAATCCGCGTAACGCCTGCACAGCCGGCGGTTCTCGCGGCCGAAGAGGACAGAGTCTGTATCGAAACAATCCGGCCTGCATTGAAATGCAGGCCGGATAAGAAGTTGTCGATTTGTTCGTAGCGAGAGAGAGACTTGAACTCTCGACCTCATGATTATGAATCATGCGCTCTAACCAGCTGAGCTATCTCGCCATTGCTTTGAAAGCGAGTGCAAAGGTAATAGAAATTTTTATTCGCGCAAAAGTTTTCAACGCTTTTTTACGCAAAAAAAGCGAAGTAACGGCTGTGGCATCGATTTTGTCCATCCGGCCGTAAACTTCAACCGATTATGAATCAACTGCAAACCCCGTTCGTTCGGAATCTTTCGTTGAATATCGTCACGCTGGCGGCCGGTGCCCTGCTGCTGTTGGCCATGTCCGTGGAAATTCTCACCGGAGACCACCGCCACTTTTCCCAAGCCTATCTGTGGATACAGTTCGCCGTCTGCATCGTCTTTCTCGCCGACTTTTTCATCCGGCTGGCGCGCAGCGAGCGCCGTACGCGTTTTTTCCTCCGCAACCTGCTCTTTCTGCTCCTGTCGATCCCCTACCTCAATCTGGTCGACTGGTTTTCGCTGGAGCTCGCGCGCGGCTGGGCCATGCTCATCGGACTGACGCCGCTGCTTCGGGGTTTTCTGGCGCTCTACATCATCGTCGCATGGCTCGCCAGGAACCGCTTCAATCAACTGCTGGCGGCCTATCTTTTTTCGGTGCTGGTCTTCACCTATCTGGCGTCGCTGGTCTTCTACGACTACGAGATTCTGGTCAATCCCCGCCTGACCGACTACGGCGATGCTCTGTGGTGGGCCTGGATGAACGTCACGACGGTCGGGGCCGCGATCTTCCCCGTCACGGCCGTGGGGAAGGTCGTCTGCGTGCTGCTGCCCATCGTCGGCATGATCTTCTTCCCGATCTTCACGGTCTACATTTCACAATACTATACGGGAAAAAAGAGCAGCAATTGACAAATCGCGCGAGAAACGCTATCTTTGCAGGGTAACCGCTACCCTTCCATGAAAAAGACGCTTCTCCTCCTGCTGCTTCTGCCGTTCTGCTTCGCCGCCGCGGCCGAAGGGGCGATCGACCGTGCGTGGGTCGAGCGAAATTACCGTAAAACCGAGTACCGCATCCCCATGCGCGACGGCGTACGGCTCCATACGACCGTCTACGCTCCGTGCGACACGGCGGGCCGGCACCCCATTCTGCTGACGCGCACTCCCTATTCGTGCCGCCCCTACGGCGCGGAATTCTCCGCGTCGCTCTGGAAATCATTTCTGAAACTCTATTTGGAGGAGGGCTATATCCTCGTTTTTCAGGATGTGCGGGGACGCTACATGAGCGAGGGCGAATACGTCAATCTCCGTCCGTTCATCGCCGATAAGCATTCGCCCGAACAGATCGACGAGGCGAGCGACGCCTACGATACGATCGACTTTCTGGTGCGCGAGGTCGCGGGCAACAACGGGCGTGTCGGCATCTACGGCAACTCCTATCCGGGTTTCTACGCCCTTATGGCCGCCGCGAGCGGACATCCCGCCTTGAAAGCCGCCTCGCCGCAGGCGCCCGTCACCGACTGGTTCATGGGCGACGACACGCACCACAACGGCGTGTTGTTCCTGCGCGACGCCTTCTCCTTCATCGGCGGCAGTTTCGGCAGGCCGATGGACAATCCCACGACCGAGGCCGCCGCAGCACCCCGTTACGTCCGTACCGACGAATACGATTTCTTTCTGCGCAAGGCCACCGTCGACAGCTTGACGCAGCTTTTGGGCGATACCGTCCGCTTCTGGAACGAGATGATGCGTCATCCCGATTACGACGACTGGTGGCGCGAACGCTGCTCGGTGCGCGCCATGCACGACCTCCGGCCGGCCATACTGGTCGTGGGCGGCCTGTTCGATGCCGAGGATTGCTACGGCGCGTGGACGACCTACGCCTCGATCCGGCGCCAGAGCCCCCGCACGTCGTGCCGGATGGTCGCCGGCCCGTGGGTGCACGGCGGCTGGCGGTCGTCGAACGGCGGCAACCGGCTCGGCAAGATACGCTTCGGCGACGCGTCGCTGACCGACTACTACCAGCAGCGGATCGAAGTGCCCTTTTTCAATTATTACCTGCTCGGCAAGGGCGACGGCGGCGAGCTGGCCGGCGCTACGATCTTCTTCACCGGTGAGAATTGCTGGCGCACCTTCGAAGAGTGGCCTCCGGCCGATGCGCACAAGGAGGTTCTCTTTTTTCGCAGCAACGGCGCGCTGTCTGCCGAGAGGCCGATCGAGCGCGAGTCGTTCAGCGGCTATCGCTCCGATCCCGCGTCGCCCGTGCCCTACGATTTCCCGATGCGTGCGTCGCGTGACAAGGCCTATATGGTAGCCGATCAGCGCTTCGCTGCCGGTCGGCCGGACGTGCTGTGTTTCACGACCGAACCGCTGGCAGGCGACGTAACATTCGCGGGCGGCATCCGGGCCGTCCTGCAAGCGGCGATCTCGACGACCGATGCCGATTTCGTGGTCAAGCTCATCGACGTCTGGCCCGATAATACGGAGTATCCGGGTTACCAGATGCTCGTGCGCGGGGACATCATGCGCGGACGTTACCGCCGCAGTTTTTCAGCCCCCGAACCCTTCACGCCGGGCGAGCCGACCGAAGTGGCCTTCACGATGCCCGATATCGCGCATACCTTCCGCAAGGGGCACCGGATCATGGTGCAGGTGCAGAGCTCGTGGTTTCCGCTGGCCGACCGCAACCCCCAGCAGTTCGTCGATATTTACCGCTGCGCGGCCTCCGACTTCATTCCCTGCGACGTGCGTATTTACCACGACCGCCGCCGTCCCTCGCGGTTGGAGGTGCTCCGTTTGCGATAAAGCGGGCCCGGCAGAATCCGCGACGGTCTTCCCGCCGCGGATTTTTTCTTGCCTCCGCCCGCTAACGGCACGTTTTTCGAGAGGGTCGACGTAAACCAAATACGTTTGACTTATGGAGAAAAAAGAACGTTCCCGACCGAGCGGAAAAACTCAGGGGAAACCCGAAAAGCTGACTTCGGTCAACGGCCGGCCGATCGCCGACAACGAGGATTCGCAGACTGCCGGACTGCGTGGCCCCATCGTGTTGCAGGACCCCTGGATGCTCGAAAAGCTCGCGCATTTCGACCGCGAGGTGATTCCCGAACGGCGTATGCACGCCAAAGGCTCCGGCGCCTACGGAACCTTTACCGTGACGCACGACATCACGCGCTACACCCGGGCCTCGATTTTCAGCCGGATCGGCAAGCAGACCGAGTGTTTCGTCCGTTTTTCGACCGTCGCGGGGGAACGCGGTGCCGCTGATGCCGAACGCGACATACGCGGCTTCGCGATGAAATTCTACACCGATGCGGGCAACTGGGATCTGGTGGGCAACAACACGCCGGTCTTTTTCCTGCGCGATCCGGTACGGTTTCCCGACCTGAACCACGCCATCAAACGCGATCCGCGCACGGGAATGCGCAGTGTCGACAACAACTGGGACTTCTGGACGCTGCTGCCCGAAGCGCTGCATCAGGTGACGATCACGATGAGCACGCGCGGCATTCCCGCTTCATTCCGCCACATGCACGGATTCGGTAGCCACACGTACAGTTTCTACGACGCCGAGAACCGGCGCACGTGGGTCAAGTTCCATCTGCGCACGATGCAGGGCATTCGCAATCTGACCGATGCCGAGGCAGAAGCCGTCATCGCCAAAGACCGCGAATCGCATCAGCGCGATCTGTTCGAAGCCATCGAGCGGGGCGATTTTCCGCGCTGGCTTTTCCAGATACAGACCATGACCGAAGAGGAGGCGCGCAACTACCGCATCAATCCCTTCGATCTGACCAAAGTCTGGCCGCACGGCGACTTTCCGTTGCAGGACGTGGGTATCTTGGAACTGAACCGCAATCCGGAAAACTTCTACGCCGAGGTGGAACAGGCTGCCTTCAATCCCCTCAATATCGTCGACGGCATCGGCTTTTCGCCCGACAAGATGCTTCAAGGACGGCTGTTTTCCTACGGCGACGCACAGCGCTATCGCCTGGGCGTGAATCTCGATCAGATTCCGGTCAACCGGCCGCGCGTGGCCGTACATTCGTATCACCGCGACGGTGCGATGCGCGTGGACGGCAATTTCGGCGCGACGGTGAGCTATACGCCCAACAGCTACGGCGTATGGTCCGATTCACCCGAATTGAAGGAACCGCCTCTGCCGCTGCACGGACCGGTCGACAACTACGACGAACGCGCCTATGACGACGACTATTACTCGCAACCGGGTGCATTGTTCCGCCTGATGACGCCCGAAGAGAAGCAGGCGTTGTTCGAAAACACGGCGCGCGCCATGGGTGACTGCAAACTCTTCATCAAGCAACGCCACGTGCGCAACTGCTACCGCGCCGACCCGGCTTACGGCAGGGGGCTGGCCGATGCGCTCGGCATCGCTCTGGACGAAGCGCTCGACGAGAAGAACGACCCCGCGCTCCACCCTGCCGCTGCGATGGTTTAATTAAAAAAAGTTAACTACATGGAAAACAAGCCGAAGAATTATCTGAACGACGAACATCTGAGTATCGGTACCCGGGAGTATCTCCGCGTGCTCAATGCCGGCGGTCGTCCTGTGGAATCGCTGCCGGTGGCCGAAGCGCGCAAAGTACTCGCCGACGTGCAGGCGGCCGTAGAAGTCGACTTGTCGGGCATCGACGAGCGGGAGCGCGAAATCGTGGCCGACGGTCACGCACTGACACTGCATCTGGTGCGGCCGCACGGCAGCCGAGGGAGGCTTCCCTACTTCGTCTTCATCCACGGAGGCGGATGGGTGCTCGGCGACTACTCCACGCACCGGAGACTGGTACGCGATCTGGTCGTCGAATCGGAAGTCGCAGCGGTTTTCGTCGACTACACGCCATCGCCCGAAGCGAAATATCCGCAGGCGGTCGATGAGATTTACGCCGCCGTGAAATGGGTGGCCGAGAACGATGCGGAACTCGACCTCGACCGTCGCCGGATGGCTTTGGTCGGCAACAGCGCGGGCGGAAACATGGCGCTCGCGGCGGCGTTGCTCGCCAAGAAACGACATGCACCCGCCGTTCGGGCGCTGGTGTTGCTGTGGCCCGTGACGAGTGCCTCCTCCGATTGGAAATCCTATGCCCTCTACGGCGGGGAGCGCTTTCTTACGGCACCGTTGATGAAATGGATGTTCGACCGATATACGACCGACGCCCGGGCGCGCGAAGAAATTCTCCTGTCGCCTGTCAATGCTTCGCGGGAAGAACTGTTCGGCCTGCCGCCGACACTGATCGCAGTGGCCGAAAACGACATTTTGCGCGACGAGGGCGAAGCGATGGGCCGCCGGTTGGACGAGGCGGGCGTCGAGACGACGACCGTGCGCTTCAACGGCGTCATCCACGATTGGGGAATGCTCAACGGCTTCGCGCGGTTGGCTCCCACCCGCGACCTGATCCTCTTTGCGGCGGCAGTGCTCCGGCATCGTCTGCGCTGACCGTCCCGTTCCCGACGATTCGCCCCTGCCGCAACAGATCGCGGCAGGGGCGAATCGCGTTCATGACGGAGCCGGCGTCAGCGAGCGTCCCTGTCGATGCTGTTCAGCGCGAAGGCATAGGCCCCCAGCGAAATGGCCCGGCTGGCGCCGATATGCGAGGTCATTACCCCGATGCGCTTCTGCGGATCGTAGACGATTTCACGATCGCTGCCGTAAACCTTGATCCGGCGGGAATCGCCCTGCGCGAAGGCGGCGAACTGCGTCGCATCGTCCAGATCGCAGACCTTCATCTGTACGCGCGGAAGCGTTTCACCCGAAAAGGTATGCAGGGAACCCCGCATTTCGGCCAGCAGCGAAGGAAGGATGTATTTGCGCGCAGCGGTAATGCCGCCGCCGATGACGATAAGCCCGTCGATGAGCGTCACGGCGGTGGCCATGGCGTCGCCTGCCACCTCGCCGAACCGCGCGAAAGCGCGCCGCGCCGCATCGGCATCGCCCGGACGCTCGCCCTCGGCGATCTCGAAAATGGCCTTCGGATCGAGCGTATCGTCGTCGACGCCCGCATACTCGGCATAGAGCCGTTTGACGGCGCGGATCGAGACACCCTCCTCGACGTTGATGTCGGGCAGGTCCTTGTGCCGCAGGCAGAAGGTTTCGACGCACGAGTTGTCGCCGATGTGCAGCCGGTTGTCCGAGACGATCCCCACGCCGAATCCCGTGCCCCACGTGTAGCCGATCAGGTTGCGGAAGCGTTTGGCGCTTCCTGCGGCTTCGAGCCGGGCGTTGATTTCGGGCAATGCACCCGCCAGCGCTTCGCCGTAGGCGTAGAGGTCGCCGTCGTTGTTGATGAAGGTCGGAATGCCGAACCGCTCTTCCAGGAAGTCTTTCAGCGCTACGCCGTCGCGGAACGACGGAAAATTGGGCAGGTATCCGCCGATGATGCCTCGCGGATAGTCCGCCGGGCCGGGAAAGGCGAAGCTGATCGCCGCGGGCTGTTCGGGCAGACGGCCGATGACGGTGCGGAATCCCTCGACCATCGTTTCGAGGCAGCGGTCGAGCCGGTCGGAGTTGGAGGGAAGCGTGATCGGTTCGACGACGAAGCGGTCGCCCTGTACGGCGCCGAAGACGAAATTGGTGCCTCCGGCATCGAGCGTAATGACTATGCGTCGGTCTTTTTCGTACATGATTTCTCGTTTTATTTAAGGTTTGTCGGTTCGATCGGAAGTGCGGAGCATTCGCTTGATGCTCCGGTTGAATTCGGCGGATGCAAGCAGTTCTTCTATGGTCAGATGCATTCTGTATCGCCAGTAGTTGTTCGGGTCGTCGGGCCGGTTGATCCGCTCCTCGTCGGGATCGTCGCGCCACAGACCGCCGTCCGTGGCCAGCCAGTCCTGCAACGGCAGTACGGCCAGCATCGACTGCCCGTCGAGCGTGCGGCGGACGATCTGCCGGCACAGCGCAGGCGTACACTCGGCGGGAGCCTTTCCGCGGCGGTGCAGCATCTCGGAGAAATAACGCTGCGTGAGGGCGGTGTCTTCGCACCACCAACTGCGCAGGGGCGACATGTCATGCGTCGAGGTGGTGCCGACCGACAGATAGGGATACTGCCGCGGATCGCCGAACGTCGCGCCGGCGGTTTTGGGCATCCGTTCGATTTCGAGCGAGAGAATCCCCAGACGCTCCATGACCTCCGGTACGCAGGCAGGAATCATCCCCAGATCCTCGCCGCATGCCAGCATCGCGGTCGCATCGAGCAGCGCAGGGAGTTTGCGCAGCGCTTCGTCGCGCCAGAAGTCGTCGTGGCGACGGTAGAAAAACTCCTCGTACAGCCGGTCGAACGCCCGCTGCTGCGCCGGCGCGAGCCTCCGGTAGGCGAAGGTCGCCTGCGCCGCGATACGCGGATGGTAATGCCCGGGACGTTCACGGTCTTCGAGGAAGAGCACGTCGTCGAGCAGACGCAGCAGTCCGTCGCGGATGCGGCGCTGCCGTCGGTCGGGACTGTCACCGAAAAGCCGCCATACGCCCCGTTGCGTCGCCGCTTCGGGGCGCAGCGTGCCGTCGGCGACGTAACGCCGTTTCACCTCCGCCGCGGCGCGGCCGAAGAGTTCGCGCAGTACGTCGTCGGTCGCCTGCGCACGGGTGTAGCGGGCGTCGGGCAGCAGAAACCCTGCGGCGGCCAGCTCCTCGCGCGTGTAGGGCAGCGCCGGCCGGAAACGGCCGAGCAGACCGTGCAACGCATCGGCAGGTATCTCCCAGATGCGGAAGAAACCGAGGATGTGGTCGATGCGGTAGATGTCGAAATACTCCCCCATTTTGCGCAGCCGCGCCCGCCACCAGCCGTAGCCGTCGCGCGCCATCGCCTCCCAGTCGTAGGTCGGGAAGCCCCAGTTCTGCCCCGTTGCGGCAAAGGCGTCGGGCGGCGCTCCGGCCTGCCCGTCGAGATGGAAGAGGTGCGGATATTGCCACACGTCGGCGCTCGACGGACTGACGCCGATCGGAATATCGCCTTTGAGGACGACGCCCCGCTGCCGTGCGTAACGGCTGGCGTCGCTCAACTGGCTGTGCAGATGATATTGCAGGAAACAGTAGAAATCGATCGCCGCCCGATTCTCGTTTCGGAATACGCGGAGACGCTGTTCGTCGTAACGGGCATACTCGCCCCATTGCCGGAAATCGGCCGTACCGAAGCGGTCGCGCAAGGCGCTGAACGCGGCGTAGGGTTCCAGCCACAGACGGTTCTGCGTCTCGAAGGCGGCATAGCCGTCCGTCGTCCGGACGGTCTCCCACGTCCGGCGGAAAAGCAGCCGTGCCCAGTCGAGTTTCAACCGCATGACCGCCTCGTAATCGACGGCGGGCAAGGCGTTGAGCCGTCGTTGCTGGCGACGGTAGCGGGCATCGGGTTGCAGCCCCGCCCCGATCAGGCTCAGGTAGAGCGGATGGAGGGCGAAACTCGAAACGGCGTTGTAGGGATAGGAGTCGCTTCGCGTTCCCGTGCGGATCGTATCGTTGACCGGCAACAGTTGTACGACCCGCTGCCCCGTGGCTGCGGCCCAGTCGATCAGTTTCCGCAGGTCGGGGAATTCGCCCGTACCGAAACCCGACGCCGAACGCAGCGAAAAGAGCGGCAGGGCCGTACCTGCGCCGCGCCATGCGGAGGCGTTCGCCTCGCGCAGCCGCAGTCCGGCCACGACGATGCGCTCTCCCGCCGCCGGCAGCCGGTCGCAGCGTCGGTTCTCCCCCTCCTCCCACACGATCGGTCGACGGGAACGGCGATCGAGCCGCACGAACTTGTATTCGAACGGAGTTGCAGCATCGAGCACGACCCGCCAGAGCGGGAAATCGCTGTCGTCCAGTGCGACGAATCGCTGCCAGCCGCCCAGTTCGGGCGCATTGCCGGCGATGGCCAACACTTCGTCGGGGCGCACGGTCGGCGCTTCTACTTGCAGTTCCAGCCGCCCATGCCCCTCGTCGAACGGTTTCCCGTCCGCCGGTCGAGCGAAGATCGCCCGCGTAAAGGCCGAGGTGTAAAACGGCGCATCCGTAGGCCGATCCGACCAGCGGTCGCAGACCGACATCCGCGCTGCGCCCCGCTGCGGAATCACCTGACGGTGGGGCCGCCATTCGCGGCGGATCGTCCGCCCGTCGGCCTCCACTTCGTAACCGTATTCGACGTCACCGGCTGCGAGCGTCGTGCGGCATCGCCATACGCCGTCGCTCCGGTACTCCATCGCAATGCGCCGTTCGCCGCTGCACCAGACGAGCCGCTGCCCCCACTCCGTGCGGTATTCGATCTCGAAAATCACCTCCATGCTTACTCCTCTTTCCGGATCAAGTCGGCCGTTTCGGCCCGCGTGAATGCGATCAGCGCATCGGGTGCGATCCGGATCTGCAAACCGCGCACGCCTGCGCTCACATAGATCTCGGACAGACCGAGGCACGACGAATGAATATAGGTGGGAAAGGCACGTTTCATGCCGATGGGCGAACAGCCGCCCCGGATATAGCCCGTGACGGGCAGCAGCTCCTTCATCGGGATCAGGTCGGCCTTCTTGTTGCCCGACACACGGGCGGCCGCTTTCAGGTCGACTTCGTGGTCGCCCGGCACCACGCAGACGAAATAACCGCTGCGGTCGCCCTTCAATACGAGCGTTTTGAAGACGCACTCGATCGCCTCGCCCAGCTGTGCGGCGACGTGCGTGCACGACAAGTCCTCCTCGTCCACTTCATACGGAATCAGCGTATACGGTATCTTCGCCCGGTCGAGCAGACGGGCGGCGTTGGTCTTTTCGATTTTTTTCGCAGCCATCGAACAAAAATAGCGATTTTACGGTTATTTCTCGTCGATCTGCCGGAAAAAAGTTATCTTTGTAATCTTGGAAAATTAAAACAGTTATCGTCATGAGCAACATTACGATCGTCGGCGCCGGTATGATGGGGTCGGCACTGGCCTTTCCCGCACGGGAAAACGGCCATCGCGTCCGGTTGACCGGCACGCATCTGGACAGGGAGATTATCGCCGAATCGAAGCGGACGGGCAAGCATCCGAAATTCGACAAGCCGTTTCCCGCAGGCGTCGAGTATTTCTATTTCGAAGAGCTCGCCGAAGCGCTCGAAGGGGCCGACATGGTCATCTGCGGCGTGAACAGCTTCGGCGTGGACTGGTTCATGCAGGAGGTGCTCCCCCACATTCCCGACACGACGCCCGTGCTGTCGGTTACCAAGGGCCTCGTCGCCTACGACGACGGCACACTCATCAGCTATCCCGAGTATTGGGAGCGCAGCATCGCGCCCCGCAAGATGAACCTGAACGCCGTGGGCGGTCCCTGCACCAGCTACGAGCTGGTGGCGCACGACCAGACGATCGTCACCTTCTGCGGCCGCGACATGCAGACGCTCGAAACGCTGCGCGGGCTGATGCGCACCGACTACTACCACATCCACCTCTCGACCGAGGTGATGGGCGTCGAAAGCGCCGTAGCGCTGAAAAACGCCTATGCCCTGGGCGTGGCGCTGGCCGTCGGGCTCAACGAGAAGGTCAACGGCGTGGGCTGCACGCCGCACTACAATTCGCAGGCGGCGATGTTCTACCAGAGCGTCAAGGAGATCCGCAAGCTGCTCACCTACCTCACGGGCAACGACCGGCAGATTGATTCGGCGGCCGGCGACATGTACGTCACCATCTTCGGCGGCCGCACGCGCCTGATCGGCACCCTGCTGGGGCGCGGATACGGCATCGACGAAGCGCTGGCCGAACTGAAAGGCGTGACGCTGGAATCGCTCGTCATCATCGGCCGGATCAACAAAGCCGTCAAAAAGCTGGCGCAGGACGGCAAGCTCGATGCTGCCGAATTCCCGCTGCTGATGCACATGGATGCCATCATCGAGGGAAAGGCCACCTCGGAAGAGATTCCGTGGGAACGTTTCACGAACTGATCGCCCGGCGGACGGAATATTCCCGCCGGCAGGAGCGCATCCGGTCGGCGGGAGTTTCGAATCCCCACGACAGACATTATGAATCCGGCTGCGGCCGCAGATTTTTCGAAAAATATGATAAAAGGAGCATTGTTCGACATGGACGGCGTGTTGGTCGACAACATGCGCATCCATGCCCGGGCATATGATATTTTCTATGAACGCCACGGCGTCGGTAACCGGCAGAACGTGCTGAAAGAGCTCAGCGGACTGGGCAACGACGAGATCATGCAACGGCTCTTCACACCCGAACGGCTCGCCGAACTCGGCGGCTGGCAGGCGCTCAGCGAGGAGAAGGAGGCGATCTACCGCGAACTCTACGAACCGCTCATCCGGCCGACCGCCGGATTGCTCGATTTTCTCGAAGCGCTCCGCCGGGAGGGAATCGCCTGTGCCGTAGGCTCGTCGGCCGAGATGCGCAACATCCGTTTCGTCTTCGAGAAGTGCGGCATCGAGTCCTACTTTCAGACCGTGGTCAGCAGCGAGCAGGTCACGCGCTGCAAACCCGATCCGGAGATCTACCTCAAAGCGGCCGAAGCGTTGCGACTCCGCCCCGAGGAGTGCGTCGTATTCGAAGATGCCCGTGCGGGTATCGAGGCGGGCGATCGTGCCGGCATGAAGGTCGTGGCTCTCGCCACGACCCTGTCGCGCGAAGAGTTGGAACGGACGGCCGCGACGCTCGTGATCGACGACTTCACGCAGATGAGCGTCGAGCGGCTCCGGTCGCTTTAATTTAAGGAGTGCTGTTCGGCGCGGGTTACAACAACGCTTCGAATTGGCGCATGGTCTGCTCGGCCGAGAAGAGTCCTGTTCGCTTGAAACCCTGTTCGCGGTAATGCGCGCGCAGGGTTTCGTCGTCTACCATGCGGCGCAATCCTTCGAAAATCTCCACGTCGGAGTGGCCGGTGACGATGCCGTAGCGGTCGTCGGCGAGGAACTCCTCCGACGCACTCGTGCGGGTGGCGACGATAGGAACGCCCAACGTCATCGCTTCGCAGATCACCAGCGAAGCCGCCTCCGATTTCGACGTGCTGACAAAGACGTCGGACGCCTTCATGAAGGGATAAGGAGGCTTCCGGAACCCCAGAAAACGGACGGAATCCTGCAATCCCAGTTCGTCGCGCAATCGTTTGAGCGGCTCCTCCATCGCCCCTGCGCCTACGATCTGAAACCGCAGACGATAACCGGCATCCTTGAACATCCGTGCCACGCGAACGAGCCGGTCGTGGCTCTTCACCTCCGACAGACTGCCTACTGCCGTTATGGTGAACCCATCGTGCGGAACGGCCGCGGCATCGGCCTGCCGGCGAATGGAATCGCCGTCTATAATATTGTATATTACCGTCTTGGGAACATCGATACGGTACATCCGCTCGAAACTCTCCTGCGTGATGTGCGAACAAAAGACGATCGTATCCATGCGGCCGTAAGCCAGCTCCTCGTCGCGGTCGCAGCGAAACGTCTTACGCGTCCAATGGAAGAGCCGCAGATCGCAATGCAGCCAGGCCACGTTTCGTTCGGCACGGTCGCGCACCATGTCGTGAAACAACAGGGCATCGCCTTCCAGAAACGAGACGATCGCGTCGTAACGCCCCCGTATTTTCCGGCGGGCCCTTAACCGCAACAAGGTGCGTACACCGTGGTTGCGATAGATTTTCAGCGATTTGCGGTGCACGAAATTCCGCTCCCGTTCATAGAGCCAGAAGACCCGCACCTCGGGCGGGACGTCGCTCAGATAGCAGCCCTCGTGGAAGACCAGGCACAGCGATACTTCGTAGCGCGTGTAGTCGATATGGCGCAGGAACTCGATCAGCGCCTTTTCGGCACCGCCGCCGCCCAGCGAATTGATGATGAACAGGATTTTTTTCATCTCATCTCTTTTTACGGAACACGAAATGGGTCAGGTAGTACCAGCCGTAGTGCTTCACGACCCGCCGCAAGCGCTTTCGCGTCGCCGGCGGAAGCTGCGCTTTCACCTCGTACATCCGCGCCAGTTTCCGGCGCATATCCGCGACGGCCTCCGCGAAATCGGAGGCATGTCTGCGGCGCATCGCCTCCCGGAAATTGTAAAGGCAGTTGCGCACCAGCTTGTCGCAGATCGCGTCTTGCTCAGTCCGACCCTCGAACAACCGCTGCCGGCGGACGAACTCGAAACGCTCGAAATTGGCCAGAAAGAAGTGGTAATGCTTCGGTGCGCTGAACGAGTGGCAAATGCTGCCGTCGCGCTGGACATAGTGGTAGCAGACCTTCTCCACATAGGCGATCCTCCGGCATCGGGCGACCCATTCGTGGACGACGCGGTGATCCTCGAACCAGACGTCGAGCGGGAATTGCAGTCCCTCGAACAGCGTCCGGTCGAAAAGTTTGGTGCAGGCCGAAGCGCTGATGCGTTCGAGCAGCAGGTCGCACAATACCTCGTCGGGCGTGCGGACGGTCACCGGCCCCGCGGGTTCGGCCGGCTGCGGTGTCCCCTCCTCCTCGTAGATCAGGTCGCCGTAGGCGATTTGCGCCCCGCTTTCGACCGCAGCGTCGTAGAGCCGCCGGAACATGTCGGGTTCGATGTAATCGTCGCTGTCGACGAACCCCACGTAGGGAGCCGTCGCAACGGCCAGCCCCGCATTGCGGGCACGCGACAACCCCGCTTCGGCGAGGTGCAGCACACGGATGCGCGCATCCGCAGCCGGATAGGCGTCGCACAACTCGGGGGAGGCGTCGGTCGAACGGTTCTCGACCAGAATGATCTCGATGTCGCGGAGCGTCTGCGCCCGGACCGATTCGACGCAGCGATCGAGCCACGGCGCCGTATTGTGCACCGGCACGATCACGCTGACTTTCGGGGATGCGGTCGCGCTCATCGCTCATCCTCCTCGATTGCCCGCAGCGTCGCCGCAAGGTATTCCCCCCCCCATTTCATATCGGGTTCGAGATGGTTGCCTTCGGCCCATTCGTTCCATGCGTTGATGAAGACGAAATTCTCCTCCGCCGAATAAGGTTTGAAGCGGCGCAGCACCTCGCGCAGCCAGCGGCCGTATTTCTCGGGCGTGGCATTGTGGAACAGGAACATCCGCTGCTTGCGCCGCGCCGTGTTGTCCCACGACGGCGTCACCGAAGGGTAAAGTTTATAATCGGGGGCCGGACGGCTCAGGCTGTATGCGACGTAGGCGTCGTAATCGGCTTTGCGCATCTTGCGGCGGTCGCCCCACAATTTGCGCAGGTGGTACATGAGCTTCTGCCGCCACGGACGATGCTCCCAGAAATCGGTCATCGCAGGAGTGAAGGGCTGGAACTCGATCGCAGCGTCGAATCCGACCGCCAGCTCTTCGCGTCCGGCGGCGTTGAAACTCTCCACGCGGCAGAGATAGAGTTCCGCGCCGCGGGCGGCCGCCTCCTCGCGCCACACCTCGATCGTGCGCCGCATGTCGGGGAAGAGCGCCGAACGGTAGACGGCGAAGACCGGCTTTCCGTCGACACGGATGTAGCGCGGATCGCGGAATACCTCGTCGAGCAGATAGCGGATGTGCGCGCGGTCGTCCTCCTCGGAGTACTCCTGCCGGATCAGCACCTCCTGCTCGCCGCCGTCCCACGCCCGCGTCCAGTTCTCGTTGGCCCAGCAGAGCATGAAGGGGAAATCGGGCTTCCCCGAAGCGAGCATCTCCTCCACGGGACGCTGCATCAACCGGTGACCGTTGAACCAATAGTGATAGTAACAGAATCCCGACAGCCCGTAGCGTTCGGCCAGCGCCGCCTGCTGCTGGCGCACTTCGGGCACACGCAGGTCGTAGAACCCGAGATCGGCCGGCAGGTGGGGCTGGTAATGCCCCCGAAAGAGCGGCCGTGCCTTCACCACGTTGCGCCACTCCGTGAATCCGGCGCCCCACCACCGGTCGTTCTCCGGGAACGGGTGGTACTGCGGCAGGTAGAAGGCGATCACTCTTTTGGCATGTTGCTTCATACGATTCGTTTTAGCGGAGCTCTCCGGCGCGCGGCACGTTCCGTCCGCAGCGACCGGCAACATCGGGTTTCATGCGCTTTCCGGAACTCCGATTCCATCCGCAAAAATAGCAATTTAATCCGAATCTTCGGTTATTCCCGACCGCAAGAACCGGTTGCGAAGTCATTTTATTTCCGCCTGGCCGTCAGATTCCGGGAATTCCGCGACGCATGTCGGCAAGCGATACAAAGTTTTTCACCGTGAGGAACACGGGATCGTATTTTTTCGTATTTTTGCGCCCGATAAAAATCCGAACCCGATGCCGCGCGGAATTCTTACCATCCTGCTGCTTGTCTGCTCCAACGCCTTTATGACGCTGGCGTGGTACGGGCACATCGTATTCAAGTCGAAACTCGAACGGGTGTCGCTCGCAGCCATCGTGCTGCTGAGTTGGGGCGTCGCCCTGTTCGAATACTGTTTTCAGGTTCCGGCCAACCGGATCGGCAGCGTCGAATACGGGGGGCCGTTCACGCTGTGGCAACTGAAAGTGATTCAGGAGGTAATCACGCTTATCGTCTTCTCCTCCTTCGTGTTGTTTTTCAGCAAGAACGAATCGCTTCAATGGAATCACATCGCAGGGTTCTGCTGTCTGGTACTGGCCGTCTATTTTATTTTCAGGCCATAGACGGACGCCGAAACGACCAAAAAGGCCCCGACGTGCGGTCGGGGCTTTTTGCTGTCCGTTTACCGGATGAAATTCGTCCGGACAGGCTCCTCCGGTTCCGGAAGAGGTATCTTGCCCGTTTGGATATTTTTCAGCAGCCACGCCATGTTGTCGCCCAGCGTGCGCATGGTCTGCATACCTTCGGCATCCTGCGTCGCTTCGCCGGGCAGCCGGCCGTGTACGCTGTTCCAGTATTGCGACGATACGACAGGCATGTTGTTGATCGTGAAATACTTGTTCAACCTGTCGAACGTCGCGCTCGCACCGCCGCGCCGGCAGACGGCTACGGCTGCTGCCGGCTTGAAGCGGAGCAACTCCCCTGCCGAGTAGAAGAGCCTGTCCAGAATCGCGCACAGGGAACCGTTCGGGCCGGCGTAGTAGGTCGGCGAACCGACGACAAGACCGTCCGCTCCGGCCAGTTTTCCGTGCAGCGTATCGTACAATTCGTCCCGAAAGACGCAGCGGCCGAGCTCGCCGCATTTGTTGCAGGCGATGCAGCCCTGCACGGCTTTCGTGCCGAGCGAGGCAATCCCGGTACTAATTCCCAGAATACATGTTAAAACAGATCCCTCTTAGACAAGTATCATCGATTTGACAGACTCTAAATTTTCGTATCTCGCCTGATTTAAGACAAATAGCTTCTCCGATTTGGAAATCTTCCGTAGCCAATGTTTATCCGAGACTTCCACTCGTTCATGCCTAACACATAAAGAACGGGCTATAACTCGTGTTACAGCCCGTTTGTCGTTTGCGTCCGGCAAATCAGTACATATACTCAGTTTTGGATGGGTTGCCACCCTGCTGCGACCACGATGCGGCGCAGCCCTCGGCTGCACCCTTCACCGCGAAGACGGTGGGTTTGTCGTCCTTCATGCCGTTAACGTAGATCGTACCGTCGTAGGAGATCGTCGGCGACGAGCGCAACTCGTCGGCCAGCTTGATCTCCGCCACGCGTGAACCGTCCTCCGGGCGGAGTTTCACCAGCTTGCCCGTAGTTCGGTCGTTGTAATAGACGAAACCCTGGTCGTCAACGGCCGGAACGCCGTTGATGTCGCCGTCGGCAGCGTGCTCCCAACGTTTCACACCCTGCGCGGAGATAGCCGTGACGTGGGCAGCCTCACTGCCGGTCTTCTGCGTCGCGGCGTAGACCGTACCGTCCTCACCCAGCGCCACGCCCATACCTGACTGGGCGCAGTCTCCCTTGACGGGACAGTACCAGTCCGGCTCGGGCGTCTGCCCGTAGACGGTCTTTGCCGGATCATAACAGTAGACGATACCCCCGCCCAGGCTCTTGTCCGCACGCACGCCCTGGTTCTGGAACAGAATGTAGACCTTGCCGCCGGGACCTGAAGCGGGCTGGGTTCCGTTCGGGGCTTCGCAGGTCTTATCTTCGCCCGTACCGCCGTAGTTGTGCTCGCGACCGTTCGATTTCACACAGGAAAATTTCCACTTCCCCGTGCCGTCGGGGAAATAGACGCGCATGCCGTGACTACCGCCCGTACCAGCGATCACCATACCGTTTTTGAGCGGTAATACGCCACCGTAGGAGCCGCTGTTGACATGCCGCTCGTCCACCAGATTGCCCGACGATTTGTCATAGACCTGGAAATTCTGGTGTCCCGAAGGTACGTTGCGCGCCACGATGAAGAGGTATTTCTCGGTAACAGCCGGCGAAAGGAACCTGAAACTGGTGTTTACGCCCGTGTTGACGTACCAGAGCTGCGATCCGCCCGCAGCACCGCCCGAGATGGCGTAGAAAGCACTGCCTCCGGCACCCTTGTTGGGTTCGTTGAAGCCTGCCAGCGCGTAGACCGTGCCGTCCCCGCCGACCGAAGGCGTCGGCGACTGAACCTTGATCGAGCCGCTGTTGTTCTCAGCCGACGCGCCATCCTTGCCGATATCGAAGGCCCAGAGACGCTCGCCCGCCTTCGTAAAGCAGACCAACGAATAGCCCGTCGAGGTCACATAAACGTATTCGCCGTCGGGACTGACCGCGGGTGACGTACCGAACACATAGGCATCCTTCGTATCATCGTAGGGGTACAACCAGAGCAGATCGAGGTTGATGGTGCCGCGCCCCACGTCGATGGTCACTGTCTTGGTGTTCTTGCCTTTCTTGTCATCGGTCACGGTGAGCGAAACCTCAGTGGGTCCTTGCGCCGCGAAAGTGAACTCGGGATTCTGCTTGTCGGAGGTCGTGGTTCCGAACTTCCACTCCCAGGCCACCACCTCGCCGTCCTCGTCGGTCGAACGGTCGGTGAATTGCACCGGTTCGCCCGCCACGACCTTCTCGGGTGACCACGAGAAGTCGGCCACGGGCCGGATGTTGTTGTCTACGACCAGAATGGTCTTCTCGAACGACGACTTCTTCGCCCCACGGTCGGAGGTGACGGTCAGCTTGATGACGTACTCCCCGGCTTGGTCGTAGGAGATGTTCTCCGGAGTGGTTTCGTAGGAAACGACGCCCTTGCCCAACTCCCACTTGCAGATGGCGATGAGGGCGTTTTCGGCCGTCGAAGTATTGGTGAGCACCACCGGATCGCCCACGTCGTAGGACTCTTTGTCGGTGGTGAACGAGGCGTGAACCGCCACCTCCTCGTCCGGCTGGCAGGAGGCAGCCCCCATGAGGGCGAAAGCAGCTATCATATAGATATATCGTTTCATTTCAATCGGTTTTGAGTTTTGGTTGCAGGATTACTTGAACTCCAACACGGCCGCAATGGGATAGTGATCCGAAATATAGGGTACCTTCTCGTAACGCTGGTCGACGGTAGCGAAGCGCAGGGGCGTAAAGCCCGAACTGAAGATATGGTCGATGCGCGGATAATTGGTCGCCCCGCCGAAGTTGTTGAACGACGCCTTGTTGTCGGTCACGGGAGCGGTCGTGCGCGCGTCGGCCATGAACTTCTTCACGCCGTCGAAAATCGGGCTGTCGAGCATCTTGTTGAAGTCGGCTGTCAGCAGCGTCGGCAGGTTGTCGGGATTGAGCGACCTGATCTTCGCCTCGATCAGTTCCATCGATTTCTGGGCCGCCACCTGTCCCACGTGGTCGATGTGGGTGTTGACGTAGAAGAACTTGCGGCCCGACTTGTAGTGAGTGAACACGGCCCACGTGGCCGTGCGGTAGGTCGAGGCGTCCCAGCCGATCGACGGGGTGTCGGGGGTGTCGGAGAGCCAGAATGTCCCCCACTTTTCGAGCTTCACTGCATCGTCGAGGTAATAGATGGCCATGAACTCACCGGCATTCTGACCGTCGGTGCGGCCCACGCCAATGCTCTTGTAGCCCGCGCAGTTTTCGTCCATGTAGGTCTTCTGGTCGAGCCGCGCCTCCTGCACGCCGAGCACCGTCGGCTGCTGGTCGGCGAACATCGCCGGAACGGCCTGCTTGCGGTTGTCCCAGCTGTTCACTCCGTCGTCGCCAGAGCTGTAACGGATATTGAACGACATGACTTTCAACTGATTGTCATCAAGGCCGGGATTGACCGGCTCTTCCGGCTCGTCGCCGGGCTGGGGTTTGTAGAATTCTGAGTAATCGGGCTTCGAATCGCTGCATCCGGCGACGAAAACGAAGGAGAAACTCAGCGTAAACGTCAGTAAATAACGAAATATTCTCATGGTCTTTCTATTTTTATTCGTTGTCCCAGTAGGGGTTCTGCGAGATCGTATAGCCCGCGTTCTTATAATCCCGGATCACCTTGGCGGGAATCGGATAGAGGTACTGGCGGCCGTCGGGATACCAATAACGATCGCCCGCACCGGTCTTGTAGACCAGATCATAACCTGCCACAGCATTCGCCTCGGCATAAAGCCCCACCCCGTCCTGGTTGACGCGGATGGCAATGTTCCGGTACGCCGCCGGAGCCGCCGTGACCTCGCCCTCGGTGAAATAATAGTCGTCCACACCGTCGCCGTTGACATCGACGGGTTGTTCCAATCCGGGTATGTGAATGCCGCTCCACGGCAGGGTTTCCATCAGTGACCCGCATTTCCAGCGGCGCAAATCATCGAAGCGCATGCCTTCGGCGACGAGTTCGATGGCCCGCTCGCGGCGGATTTCAAGCAGCACGGGGCTGGTCACGTCCGGATAAAAGGTGCGCTGCAAGTAGCCGTCAACGGTCGTGGGCAACGTTTCCGTGCCGCCCGTGATGCCGGCGCGTTTGCGCAGCGCGCCGACCGTAAGCGCCCATTCGGAATCGGTGATTACGCCCAACTCTGCCTGCGCCTCGGCGTAGTTGAGCAGCACCTCGGCATAGCGGATCAGCGGAATGCTGTTGATGTTCTTCGCTCCGCCGTCGTATTTCGATTCGTCGAGCGTGTACTTGATCACCTGGTAGCCCGTGAGCGAAAGGTTTTTGATGTCGGCGACTGCCGTCTTGCCGTCCCACAGGAAATTGCGCCCGCGCACGGTTTGCTCCAAACGCAGGTCACGCCCCTCCATCTCCTCAGTAAAAGATTTCACGGCATAGTCGGCGGCGTCGGTGAAAGGCGTACCGTCCAGCTTGAGGTAGGTGTGGACGAACGAGCGGACAAGGCTCCAACATAGTCCGTACGAACGGGCGTTGAACCACCAGTTCTGCTCGCCGAAGATACCGGATTTCTCGTTGGCGCAGACGGCGAGGATCACCTCCTGCGTCAGCGGCGTTTCGTTGTAGAATAAATCGCGGTAAGCGCCCTTCTTGCCCGTGGCGGTATTGAGCGAACAGCCGCTGTTATCAATCACCAGTTTAGCGGCCTTGGCGGCCTCGCGATATAGCTCCTCGGGGGTTATTTCAAGCTCCGTGAGATTATGGTAACGGCGGTAAGCCGCTTCGAAGAGGCAGACGCGCGACTTGAGCGCGGCAGCAGCCCAGCGTGTGAGCGTCGAGCTTCCGGTCGACGAGGTGGCCTGGATATGCTCGTAAGCGAAATCGAGATCGGCGATCAGATTGCGGATGATCACGTCGCGACTGTCGCGATCCTTGTACATCACGTCGTTCTGGTAGGACTGGATGTCGTGGGGGAACCAGGGCACTTCGCCATAGGTGGTCAGCTTATCGTAGTAAAACCACGCACGGAACCAGCGGGCGATGCCGAGGTAGTTGTCGCGCGTATTGTCGTCGACGGTGCAGTACTTCGGGTCGTTGCAGCCGTCGATGAAATAGTTGATATTCTTCAAAGCGCCCCAGCTCCAACTGGTCGCAGTCTCGGTGTTGTAGGCTCCCTGCTTGATGAAAGTGTCGGTATTGCTGACGGCTCCCACATCGCACATCTTGTCCTGCATGAAACCGTTTTTGAGTGTCGGAAGAGCCTTGTAAAACGAATTGGAGTAGAGTTCGAGACCCGATTTCGATCCGAAGATCATCGATTTGTCGGCTTTCACCTGCACGTTCTCCGTCAGGTCGCACGATGTGGCAAGCGCAACGCAGCCCACGAACATACTCCATAATATAAGTTGATTTTTCATAGTACGGAAACAGTTTAATAGGTGATCGAGATGCCGAAGCTGAAACTCCGCATCACGGGATAATTATGTCCGTCGCCCTTGCTGTCGGATATATCCGAGTCGGACTTCTTGTTGGCCACCGTCACATCGAAGTCCTTCGTGTGGCGGTAGAGCGGCGACCAGCTCCAGAGGTTCTCTCCCGAGAAGTAGACCGAAACCTTCGAAAGGCCGATCTTCGAGATCCACCGTTTGGGGAGGTCGTAACCAAATTGCAGGTTCTTCAACCGGATGTACGACACGTCCTGCAAATAGCGCGTATTGATGTTGGCCGTACCGGCGTTCATCGGACCGTAGTAGCCCACGTAGCGCGGCAGATAGGCATTCGGGCGCTCCTCGGTCCAATAGTTTTGCAGATGCCACGTCGGAACCTGGTTGTAGGGACGGTTGTACATGCCCCAGAAAAGGCTCTCGTCGCTGGGGAACCACTGTTGCCGGCCCACGCCGTCGAACAGCGCCGAGAGGAAAAAGCCGTTCCAGTCGGCATTGAGCGAAATGGTATAGATGTAACGCGGCTCGGAATTGCCGATAATCTTCCTATCGCCCGGATCGTCGACCGTGCTGCTGCCACGGTCGATGGCGTCGTTACCGTTCAGATCCTCGAAGCGCATGTCACCCGGATAGGTGATGTACTTCTCGGAGGTCTGCATGATGTCGTTCTTGTAGCCCTTGCCCCCGAACGCCGCGTCGATCTCGGCCTGGTTCTGAAACAGCCCGTTGCAGACGAAACCCCAGATCTCGCCCAGGCGTTGCCCCTCGTAGTAATCGGAAAGTTTGCGCGAGGCGTTGTTATAGCGGTCGATCACGGAATAATAGTCGGCCAACGTCGTCTTGATCCCGAAATTGAAAGGTTTGCCCGCCAGCCTGAACGAGTCGTTGTAGCTCAACGAGATCTCATAGCCGTAGGTGCTCATATCGGCGTAGTTGCCCTTGGGAGCCGTTGCTCCGAAGGTATCGGGAAGCGTCGGCCCGACGGTGTACATGTCGACCGTTTTGCGGACGTAGTAGTCGGCCGTGAGGTTCAGCCGGCCGTTCAGGAAACCGGCGTCCAGTCCTACGTCGAAGGTTTTGGAGGTTTCCCAGCCGATGTTGTCGGGGATCTGCCCCGGGAGGCTCGTGTAGCGCAACTTGGCCTGCCCGAAGAGGTAGCGGGCCGCATCGCCCGAACCGGTACCGAAGGTCGACAGACCGAACGTTTCGAGATAGGTGTAGGGATCGACGTTGCTGTTGCCCAGCGCACCGTACGAAGCGCGCACTTTGAGGTTCGAAACAGCCATAGGGCTGACATTCCAAAACTTCTCCTGCGAAACGCGCCAGGCGGCCGAAGCCGAAGGGAAGAAACCCCACTGCGAGTTATTGGGGAATTTCGAGGAACCGTCGTAGCGGCCGTTGACTTCGAGCAGATAGCGGTCGTCGTAGGCGTAGTTGAAACGGAAGAAGGCTCCCACATAACGCCAGCGGCTACCGCCGCCGGTGATCGACATGACGTCGCCCAGCGCGAAGTTGATGTTGCCGGCGTCGGGCATCAGCAGACCGTTGCGCTCAGAGTAGGTCGACTTGTAGTCCTGCTGCTCGTAGTTGTAACCGGCCAACGCCTTGAAATAGTGCTTCTCGGCGAAGGTGTCCTCGAATTCGGCGTAGGCGTTGGTGGCCATATAGGTCGTCAGCTGCAACGACTCCTTCATCACGTCGTCGGTCTCAGGCGTGCCGAGATAGACGGTTTCGCCCTCGTAGGCACTGTAAGGAATGGCAGTGGTCTTCTTGGTTTCGGTGTAGTCCTTGGTGCGGAACGAGAAGTCGCCCGTCAGGTGCAGGCGGTTTTCCAGCATCGTGACGTTGAGTGTGGTGGTGTTTTTGAGCGTCTTGGTCGTACGGTCGAGCCAGTTGTCGCCCGTCACCAGTCCGCCGATGGCATAGGCGCCCGACTTGGTCAGCGTACCGTCGGGATTGAAGATCGGCGACGAGGGATGCCCCTGATCGTTGACCGAACGCCACAGCACGCCGCCGCCCTCCTTCGAATAGCCCATCGGCTGACGATAGCGGTCGTGCGTATAGTCGAAGTTATTGCTTATTTTCAACCATTTGAACACCTGTGAGGAAACCTTCGAACGGAGGTTCATCGTGCGGTAAGTGTCGGGTGTGAAGTTGAATAGACCGTTGTAATCGTACAGACGCCCCGAAAGATAGTGGCTGATCTTGCCGTTCGAACCGCTGATCGAAACGTTGTGCGTCTGTGCGATCACCGTATCCTTGTAGAGCGCGTCGTAGTAGTCCGTATTGCCGTAGTAAACGTACTTACCGTCGGGATCGACGGTCGTTTCGAGCTTGTTACCCGCGAGTTTGCGCTGGCGGAAGGTGTCGAGCCACGCACGCGAAAAGTCCTGCGAGTTATTGAAGCCCGTCGGTTCGTTGAAACGGTAGTTATACCATGCGTCGTAGAAAAGGCGCGCATAGACGTACCCGTCGTCCACGACGTCGGGAATGGCCGTCGGCTGCTGGATGGAAACGTTGCCCGTGTAGTTGATCGTGAACTTGTCAGGAAGCTTTCCCGGATCCTTGGTGGTGATGAGCACTACGCCGTAGGGTGCGCGCGAACCGTAGATGGCAGCCGAGGCAGCGTCTTTGAGCACCGAAACCGACTCGATGTCGTTAGGGTTGAGCATCGCGGGGTCGCCCTCAACACCGTCGATCAGCACCAGAGCCGATCCGCCCGCACCGATCGACGTCTTGCCGCGGATGTTGTACGACGCCGAACGGTTGGGTTTGCCGTCGGCCAGCGAGATATTGAGGTTGGGAACGGCACCCTGCAACATCTGGGTGACATTAGCCACTGGACGGTTTTCCAGAAGGTCTGAAGAAACCTGGTCGACAGCGCCTGCCAAGTTAGCCCTCTTCTGCGTGCCGTAGCCCACGACCACCACCTTGTCGACGAGCTTGGTGTCCTCTTTCAGTTCGACCGCGACGAACGAGCGGTTGCCGACCGGCACCTCAGAGGCCGCATATCCCAGCGCTGAAACCTGCAACACGGCATCGCCCGCCAGATCGTCGAAGGCAAACGAGCCGTCGGCTCCCGAACTCACACCCCTTGTCGTACCCTTGACGATCACCGCAGCGCCGACCACAGGCTGTCCCGCAGCGTCGCGGACAACGCCTTCAACGGATTGCTCCCTGGCAGCAGCCTGCAAGAGAAGGGGGGGGGAAAGATAGATCTTACCGTCACGGATCTCTATCTCGACCTTGTCGGCCGCCAGCAGTTGCTTCAGCGCCGCACGCACGTCGACATCCTTGACGGCGATGCTCACGATCTTGTCGGGATTGACCGTCGGACGCGCATAATAGAACGTGTAGCCCGTCTGCTCGGTGATCCGCCCGAACACCTGTTCGAGTTTGGCATCCCGGAAGTTCAACGTCACTTTCTGCGCCCGAACCGTCGAGACAGTTCCGGCAGCACAAAGCAGCATCAGAAATAATAGTCTGATTCGTTTCATACAGATTAGTTTAGGTAGTAGTTTACTAAAAAGCCCGTTTGCGCGCTTTTCATACAATAGACACGCAAACGGGAAAAAACGATGAGCCGGAACTCTATATTTTTATCTGAAACTCACCCTGATTTCGGATCGGGAACGTTCGAAACGCACCGGAGAGATCAGTTCCATCTCATGCAACACGTTATCCAATAGCGTATTGTCGGTGGTAAAAGTATAGGATATGGGTTGCGGAGGCAACTGCGTCATTTCGAAATGCACGTCGTACCACCGCGACAAGGTTTCGAGCACCTCCCCCAACGGCGTGTCGCGGAACAGGATCACGTCGTCCTTCCAGATCGAGTAACGCATGGCGTCGCCGACTCGAACAATGCGTCCCTCTCCCGAGCGGCGATCGTAGAGCAGCTGTTCAGAAGGGGTCAGCTCGAAGCTGCCGCTGCGGCCGTCGAGCACCACGCGCCCCTCATCGAGCGTCACGGCAACTATGTCGTCACCGCGATAGGCCTTGACGTTGAACGAAGTACCGAGCACCCTGATCTCACCGCCCTCGAACTCCACGACAAACGGCCGCCGGGTGTTGTGCTCCACCTTGAAATAAGCTTCGCCTTCGAGCCGGATGCGGCGTTCGAAAAGCCCGAACTTCACGGGATAGATAATTTTCGACTCGGAATTGAGATAGGCAATCGAGCCGTCCTGAAACAAGCATTGCGTGCGCCGGCCTCTGTCGACGACGAATTCGTCGTACTCCGCGGCCGAAAAGATGCCCCCTACCTGACGGTCGAGGCGCAGGGCGACACCCAAGACCAACACGACGGGGATCACGACAGCAGCAACGCGGAAAAGAATGCGGCGTCGGCGTCCGCGTGTGAGTGTGGATTTGATCCGTGTAAAAATGCGTTCCGAATCGACCTCCGCCTGTTCGCAGTCGCCACAGGCCTCTCGGTGGTCGAAATCGCGGCCGATGTAACGACTGGCCCACGCCTGCCCCGAATCGGTGGCGAGCCACTCGGCGACCGAAGCGGCCTCGGCGGCGGTGGCGCGGTTTTCGAGCGTCTTATGCAAAAGTTCTTCCGAAGGTCTGTTCATAGAAATAAGGTTTGCAGGATGAAGATAAGCAGAACGATATGGCCGAAACGGCTTTTCAGGAGTTTGACACCCTCCTGGTAGTGCGAACGGACGGTATTGACCGAGAGATTGAGCATCTCGGCGATCTCGGGGTTCGAATAGCCTGCCTTGCGCAGATGCATGACCTGCCGCTTCTGGGGCGGAAGCCTTGCAATCACCGTGTCGAGTACCTGCGACAGATCCTCGCGCTCGATCTGAGCGTCGAGCGGGTCCGAAGCCTCGGGGACGAGCTGTGCCAGGCGGTAACTGTGCACCAGCTCGGTATTGCGGCTGCGCAGGTAATTGAGGATGTAGTTGCGGGTCATCGTGTAGAGGTAGTTCCGCAGGCTCAACATGACGGTCATGTCTTGCCGCCCGACCCAGAGTTTCACGAAGACGTACTGCACGGCATTCTCAGCCGCGGAGCGATCCTTCAACATTTTCAGGGCCACGGCATAGAGAATCCGGTGGTACTTCCCGTAGACCTCCCGGAAAGCCTCCTCGCTCCCCTGTTTGATCTGCCGGAACAGCTCCCTGTCCTCGGGTTCCTGCGTGAAATCTTCGGTCATAGTTTCAGCAAAGACGGTATCGGCCAGAAACGGCAGCAAGCATTGGCATTGCACATCCGAACGGCAGACCATCTTCTGCAAAGATAATATTAATTTCAAATTTGCAAGATCCGTCTTCGAAAAACAGGAAACCGGACAACGGCTTTTTCCGTAGAAAAGGCACCGATTGTCCCGGAAAAAGCACTACCCTTACGGAATAATATTATCTGCCCAATAATAATCGTATGGCAACGATTCCATTTAGAACTGCTGTTATAATAGTTGCATTTTTAACTATTACCGCGGGTGTATATATTTTACCATCTATTGCCGTTGTTTATTGCGACAAACCATTTCTGCATCGGGATATGTGAACCCTCGAACAAGGTTTATACCGTTACGGTAAACCGTTCCCGGTAATCCTTGCATTTGTATAATCCTCGGAATACTCCACCATTCGTCAATTCATAATGTTCTTCCGACTTGCTGCCGCAATGCGGAAAATCGGAACTCCATGCCACCTGATATGTTCCAAGAAAAGCCTACAGTCCTCTTTGGATTGCAAGTTTCTCGGTAAATCTATCAGTGACTTCATCATTCGGGAAAAACGAATTATTAATTATCCTACCCCCCCCGATTTTGCACCATTTTCGGAAAAATTTTCAAAGAAAATGAAAAAAGTCAACCATTATGGCTGACATTTAATGACATGTGTTTTGACTTGAATTTGAATTTTCAAAGAAAAATTCCATATTCGCATCAGGATATTCTATGTTTTGGTTGATGCATTAAGGTATATAGATGTCATATTTTAATGATTTATATTTTATTTTTCGTCGTTTCTCTATCCTTTTTGTAGATTTGGTAGGAGTTCACGAAGTTCTGCCAGATATTATTGCTATTTATTATTATATATCTTAATATCAAAGTGTTGTGGACTTATATAAACGCTTTGGGTAACAAAATAGCAACAAAATTATGGATAAAATTAAGCTGTCAAAAGTATTTTAATCCTGTTAATACTTATTTCTTTTTTCCGGTACACTCATCGAATAGTTCTTCCAAATACTCTTTGGGCATAAAACCGGTTTCTACCCTTTTATGTACGAATAAATTATCATCGTAAATAACTTCTCCGAGTTGATAGTTCAGTTCATCCTCTCTGAATTCGTCTTTATTAAGGCTTGCTACGGGAACAGGCATAGAATCTCCGTCGTCCTGATTTCGCCACACGTATGCGGATTTAGTCATTACGTATAAGGAGTTTCGATCCTTCGAAAATCCATACTTAGCAACCACATATTCCCGATCACCATTGTTGTTCCGCCAATAGACTGCATTTTTGGTCAAATTAGCGGCATAAGCAGTTAAAGGATCACCACTATATTCCTGCGGAGTACATGGGTATTCATTGGGCTTATCATTATAAAAATAGATTTCTTGGGCTGCTCCGGGTGTTAACGAGAGCATAACATTGGGTTTTCTTTGTTCCGGCTCAACGGGACGTTCATATGCTCGAGGCGGAATTTGGCCCCACCCGTTTAAGGAATCGGATTGCAACTTGTCAATTTCGTCTACATTCGATGACTGACCGTCATTTTGCGAAATTGATTGCCGACCATATACCCATTCGCCCAAAGCTCCTCCAGATGTTTGTTTGTCGCTTTCAGCCCATGCCAATAATCGCTCTTTACTGACTTGGGCTTCGGCACCCGTTACAGTTCTCATCCAACTGAAATCGGGAGTAACATCGCTTTCTTGCAATAAAGACGGATTGGCCAAAAACGCTTCGATACTACCACAACGCATAATGATACGTTTGCGGGTAATTGGGTTATCGAGTGCGTTCTCCAATCGTGTGACCCATCGAAGATTGTCCGGACGATTGTTGCGGCGATTCGTATCTATATGATCGACAACATGTTCTTTCGTTGGTTTCGGGCCATGAAAGGCCGTAGCCACAATAATATGGACTCGAACAGAGGCAATCTCCATGTATCCATGTTTATCATTGGGCTTACCGAAAGTCCAGAAATTATCATATTTACGAGGCCGTTTACCATCACGAGGATACCGAAAAACAGCTCCATTATCTCGGACAGAGTATTTTTCATCTTTATAAATACACTCTATCTCTTGCTTAAAATCATTAACATCACTCATATAAACCGACAAAATAATTTCAATACTCGGAAATTCTATGCACTTGCGATAACCCCCAACTTAATCATTCTTGTTTCCCATAAAAACGCTTCAGTTAGACTAAGTAATTTTAATTGTTCTCTTGAGGCTGCAGCTTTCGATAATCCGGGCTGAACTATATGAACTATATATTCAATCTCATACAAACTTTTTACTTTTTCCCTAATTATTGAAAGTTGCTCTTCTGTTCCTAATTCGTATCTATTTTTAGGCCCTGAAGCCCCACGTCTTAACATTCGACCAATAATATGTTCTGGTCTGGTATGAAGCCAGCTTACACACTTTTGCGCTTGTCCATTAACAGCATATAAATCATTGATTCGAGCCCCGGGACGGTCCTCTTGAGAAAATTTCAAATGGAACAATTCCACTTTGACTTTTTTATTAACGTCATCAACTTCGATCGCGATAACATCCGCGATTTCCCCTGCATTGTCATCATCGAATATTATGTCGAAATTTTGTTCTTTAAGTTTCTGTATCACATGATATTGAATACTCGTACTATCTTTCTCATTACCTTGTGATTCGTTTTTAATATTTACACCTGCCCAATCCCAAACTTGAATTTTTTCTCGATCGAATAATACATCCTCATTTCTATATTCGGCCATATATTGGCCTTGTAAAGTAGTTCCATCAACAAACCGGACAGTAGGGAAATAGCGGTCTTTACACAGGAATTCAGATAATGATAAGGTACTACGCCCTATGTTAATGCAAAGAGGTGTTGAAACATTATCTATTGATACATTTCCATCTATAACTTTATAGGTATAATGGGAATCAAAGGCATCGCTTCTAACGATAAAATTTAAAGCTCCATTTGCTTGATTTTCTGAAAGTAAAATATCTATACAAATCAAAGGTTTCATGTTTTTTTCATTTGTTCCTATATAGATATTTTTTTCAAATTCACCGATTATATTTTCTGGCCATTCAATAGAAATTGCACGTTTGTTCGGTATGGCATCGACAGAGACATATTTCGTTGCATGTTGCATAACCATTTCATCGTTGATAGATGAATCTAAAATTTTCGCACCGATTGAATCACACCATTTCGTAAATTCATTTATATTGTTTATTCTTCGAGACCACACTCGTCCTCTATATGAACATCCAACCGATGTTTCCTCGCCATTTTCATAGCCAGTAACAAAGATATTCGACTTAATTTTATTTTTCTGTTGAGCTTCAGTTAATGCCTTTTCAATATCTGAACCTGCATACATTGTAAAACTTCGGAGTGTATTTAATGCGTCTTTTAAGCCTACATTGGTTACTTTTATGCGATTAATATGCCCCAGACATCTAAATATACTCGTTGCATCTACTATATTTGCCGTTTTGTCTGTAACCGCTTTGGCTAAATCTTCGAAAAGAGAACCATTATCCGAACAATTAATAAATAATAACTTTTGTCGGACATTACGATATATGATATAGAGAGTCCAGTGCATTTCGAATAAATCTTCAATCTTTCCGAAAGCAAACTTATCTTTTTTACCTGCAACTATTACAATTGTGTTTCCCTGCTGATTGGTGTCGTAATAAATTTTTTCATATTGCTCTATAGCTGTTAGCCCTTCGGCATATCTTTCAGGATGCCATTCTTGTTCATTAATCTTATAGATGACAGCACTCAAAGCGGGTAAAAGGTTTTGGATTGGTAATTCTTCCGGAAACTTCTCAAATCCTTGTATAAATTCTCGCAATGAAATTTGATTATCAATTCTTCCTTCGCTTAAATAAGGTAATAACCGATTCCAATCAGCATCGGATGCATATAGGTGCTCGATTTCTTTTTGTGCATCAATATCTGCTATATTCACAATTATTGAAGCGCACCCTAAAGAATCATCCATACTTGTTCTTGTAAAACGTCCTATTAATTGCAAAGTTGTAGGCAAGCTTTTTTTGATATCATGAAAAGCTGCAATTTTCAGTTTAGGCATATCGAAGCCTTCCCCAAACATATCAACGCATACAATGATCTTACATTCACCGGCAATTATTTTTGCCTTTATCTCCGATATTGACCTTGTAGATAATTTTGAGTGTATAGACAATGGATTGTATTCCGGGAACGAATCAGCATAGATTTTTTGAATAATCTCGGCTCTTGCAATACTATTCACTCTTGCCATGAGGACATGGTCATATCCATTTTCGATATCCAATCTTAATTGTTCGATAGCTTTGTTTGCTATTATTTGATCGGATTGTTTGGAATTCCACTCAATAATCGGAATATAATTTATTGGCTTGAAATATCCTTCATCTTGCGCTTTTCGTAAAGGATAATTGAATATTATTTTACCTCCTATAGGTTTGTCGTCATTTCGAAATGGCGTTGCAGTAAACTGGAGAACCTTGGTGTTTTTAAAAGAATCTTTTACAACCGACCATGATCTTGCTGGGGTGTGATGTGCTTCATCCACAAACAAATGAGAACATTGGTTTGCGATTGCCACTTGTACAGGTTTAGACAAACTACCAATAATGCTAATTGTCGTAACCACAACATTGCACTGCTCCATAAAAGCAATGGCTTCTTCTGCAGAACATGGACGATGTGACATTACTCCAACAATCGGTTTCAAGACGGTTTCTTTGATTAAACCGAATTGAGGGTTGCTCAGTAATCCCAATGATGCTACTTTATTAGATATTTGTGTTCTTAACGCATCTGTCGGAACAATAATCATTGTCTTGCTACAAGTCGCTGCTATCAACAACGATAGCATAACTTCTGTTTTACCTGTTCCGGTAGGCATCACGACAGTCGCTGGATCTGACGAAATTTCCCAATGTGACAGAACTGCATAAACAGCTCCAATTTGAGGGGACCTCAAGCCTTTGATATTTCTGGTTATATCCTCTTTTTTTAAGAATATTCCGTCTTTCCACGTATCCAAAATCTGGTTTGTTGTTCTTCCTCCAACCACCGGATTACTATCTATTATTTTACCAATAGCCGCCATAACCATAAAGTTTAATGTACGATCTTCCCTATTTATTATATATAGACTTCATTACCAGCCAAAGTAACGGCTATCAAAATTAGTGATTTTGAATCAAGTAACCATAAAAACACAACACAAACTCGCATATTTTACTAAATTTCAAGAATAATTAGCTACATTTGTAATTGGATAGAGTTCGCTCGTTCCAGACATATTGAGAAGAAGCGTTATGCTCATCTTGTAACTTGAAAACGTAGGAAATTTTCAATTAGATGCAAGGAGGGCATAGTGGTTCTCACGCGTATAGCGTGGGCTGCTATCACTACATCTGCATCTATGGGTTTCCTACGACCTTCAAGTTAAGACGTGGCATTGCAGTTCCACGCTTCGTGTTACTATAAATATCCTTGTGGAAACTGGAGGATGCAAATAACTTAGTTATGAAAAGATTGATCCTTTTACTCTTGTTTTTCGCAGTGCTAACTTCATGTAGTGTGACAAGAACATACATACGTGATTATGGGAAACAAATTGAATTAGTCAAAACGAATTTTCCGGAGATATACGATCTATATCGTCGTGGTTCCGTTATTATTGATGATGTATATACCTACGAAAAAGATGGCAAAGAACGAGTGGGCATTCATTATCATTACAGATAAATCTATAAAACAAATATAAAAGCCACTATGAAACAGATTTTCTTAATTTTAAGTATTGTCCCATTTTTGTTCGGTTGTGTGCAGACGAGAGAACAAAGAGGAGCAGAGATTGCCAAGTCGGAAATGATGAAACGTCTTTACGATGCGGATAGTTACGAACCCATTGAAACACAAATAGACAGCGCATATACTTCTATTTATACGGATTTAGCTGTGATTAGAGCCGTCCATGATTTAATCGAGCTAAATGCGGATGAGCAAAAAGAACGACTGCAACGTCAATACAATTCCGCAAAATCGTCGGCCGCTATTTGGAGCGATTCGAGAGGATGGAGCAGCTATGCCAGAGAAAAATATCGGCAGGCCAAAGAAGAAATGGACGATTACGCTAATCAACTCAAAGAATTGGACGAGGAGGTCAAGGTTAAAATGAACGTGATTCGAGACCATGCAAATGCGGTGAGCGAACACCAATTCTGCGGATGGAATATTTACCATAGATTTCGGTGCGCGAATAGACTTGGCATGCATCAGATCAGCGATGTTTTGATTATCGTAGATGAAAATATGGAATATGTCAATGGCTGTTTTATATTGGATGACGACGATGATTACAGTTTAGAAAAATTCAAAAAAGTTATAGATAAGGCTATTGGCAAAAGACAAAAATAAATATCAAGAGGCTGTCTAACAAGTCTTATTTTAACGATTTCACCCCTGCCAGAATGCGCTCTGACGGGGTGATTTTCATATTCGGAGGCTTGTTGGACAGCCCCTTAAGTTTATCGTTTAAGACCTTTGGATTGTCGTCGTTCCCGGGGGAGAAACTGACATAGTTTTTCAAATCTTTCTTTGCACCACTCCTTAAACAGTATTTTGTCGATATTAAGTTGCAGTTTTCGTTTGTCGGTCGGGTCGGGACTTATTTGAGCAGTTACTCGTTCAACTGTAAATTTGCAGTTGTGTTCTTTGGAGTATAGTTCGCCGCTGTATTCGAGGGGTTTGCCCTTGATAAGCGTCGCAGTTTGTTTGTCATCGAAGCCTATCGTTCGACAAACGCTTTCCATGCGAATCATTTCGCGGAAATAGGGAAACCATTTTACTGCTTTCGAGAGAACGGTTTTCAGCAATGATACCTCCTTTTCATGTCGCTTCGTTAGGTTCGCTGTTTCGGTGGCATGCCGTGCTTGCATTGCCGTCAATTCTCTGCTGTGGTCGTTCTGCATAGTCTGAATTTTCGTTTGCAGCATCTCGATTGTTTCATCGCGTGCGGCGACCTCTTGTCGCAGCATTCCGATCTCCTGCTCCTGCCGTTTGACTTTCGACGTGCCGATCATTGAACCAATACCGTCCAAAATGGTCGTACCGACCTCGGCGGCGGAGTTTTTCAGCCGTTCAGTTTTCAGCTCTCCTTTTACTGCCTTCAGTTCGATTGTGGTTCGATGCAATTCTTCGCGTGCAGCCTGTTTTTGCTTGGTGACATGTTCGATGGCTTTGCGTTTCTCCGCCTCGATGCGGAGCAGTTCGCCGATGTTGTCTTGCAAGTTCTGCTGTTGGGCAATGGCATTGCGATAAAACTCTTGAGTCGTAACGTGTCGGGCTTTCGAGCCGTCAATACCCCGTTGCAGACCGTATTTAGCCATTGCTGCGGCATAGGTATCTTGATACTCTTTTAGCTTGACACGCGACATTACGTCATCCGCACACAGTCGAGGCCGAGTATTGGATTTCGTGTGATATTTCCGTTTACCCGATTCGGTGGATTTTCTCTCGCGGACTTTGCGGCGTTCTCCTGTAACGATGGGAACGACCGCCGCGTGGATATGCGGTGTCGCTTCGTCCATGTGTAAGACTGCCGAAACGACATTTTCGGTACCGAAAGTTTTTCGCAGCCATGTGAGGTTATCGGCGCACCACGCTTTCAAACGGCCCTCTTGGGCGAGGCGTTTCATATCTTCTTGCGAGCCGGTCAGCATAACCCGGATTACCCGTACTTGATTCGTACCGATTTTGCGGGTTAATCCAGCATGGTTGAGCCGATGGTTGATTGCCTCCGTTCGGTCGGCGACACCTTTCGGATATTCGACGAGTTCTTCGTTCAGATAAGTCAACTCCGGTATGGCGTTCGGCGGCATTTTGGTACGTGCGATATGGGCGGTCATCGGAACTTCGTTATCCGGCGACTTATCCAAATGCAATACGACGTATCCCATGATAGTAGATAGGTTTTAGGTGATTGATACTTGCGTGGTTTGTATTTCGACCGCATAGCGGTCGGCGGCCGGAACGGTCGCAAAGGGTTTCCAAAGGGTCGCCCTTTGGCCTATTGGGGCTTTTTCAGCGACATGAAGTGTTGCGGTTCAGAAAAAGCCCTAATAGGCTATGGCTTTTCTGTGGAGGAAAAGTCGCGGGCGCGAAGCGGCCGAATGGTGAGCGACGTTATAACTTGCGACCGCGCGACCGCTGGTGCTCTTTCACGGGACGACGGCCTCGCAGATAGTCGTTCAGATCGTTGTGCGGCCGATAGTGAACGGATTGGTCGGAGAGGTTGCGGCAGACAATTTTCAACTCAGCCGTCGCTTTGCGGCCTGCCTCGTCGTTGTCGAGGTAAGCATAAACCTGTTCGTGCGACGCGATGAACGGAACAGCTTTGGCGAGGTTCGTTACCGAGTTCAGCACGGCGACATTGTACGGCGGGGTCGGGTTGCGCTTGAGCGTCAGGAACGAGAGGTAGTCCATAAATCCCTCGAAGACGAGGCACGTCGGATAATCGCCATGTCGGGTCGTCGGGGCTTTCGATGTGCAGCCCTTGAAATAGCGGTTGCGCAACTCCCAACCTCCGGCATTGTTGCGGAATCCGACGGCGAAATAGGATTTGTTCGCCACGCGATAATGCACCTCCGAACAATGTCCCCGCGCCGTATCGAGGTCAATGCCCCGCTCCATGAGGTAGTCAAGCAAGGCGGGATTTTCCAGCAGTCGCACCTTCTCGACGATAATTGAGGGAGAACGTTGCGGAACAGGATTCTTTCCGGTGAAAGAGAAAACGGGCATCCTGTCAATATGTCGTTCCAGCTGCCGCATGGCCTCCCCGGCCTCGCACCGCTCCATGCGCATCACGAGGTCGATCAGCGTGCCGCCCTCGCCCAACCCGAAGTCATACCACAAATTCTGCCCATAGTCCACCTTAAAACTTGGTGTTCGTTCTTCACGCAACGGTGAAAGATAAAAACCGTATCGCGGATTGTCTTTGGCTGGACGGATGCCCTGTGCGGCGAGATAATCCCGTATCGGAAACTTATTGACTGTTTTTGCGTCCATAAACTGTTTTTCTTTCAATCGGTTTATCGGTACGTTCGGGGTTTAACCCGCCGTACCGGTTTAGAATGATTTAATAATATATACCCCAGTTCCGGACTAAACCGCCCGCAAGGGTCAATAGTGGAAATCGGGATTGTAGCAGTAGAACCTATCCTCCTTGACGATCATCCGCTTATTCTCCAAAAAGACTTTGAGCTGCTTGGCCTTGTTGATGCCGAACGAATGACCGATCGAGGCATAGCTGCTCTGCAACCGTCCGATAAGTGATGAATAGGAAACACGGTCGGCTTCGGAAAACAACAGCTCCAGCGCTTCGCGGTGCTTGTCCGCGCTGACCTCTGCATAGTCGAAACTCTTGGCGGCGGTCGTTTGCCGGAGCTGGTAATCCTCGACCAATTCGGGCAAGCCGTCAGCGTTGATGCGAAACGCGAACGGCTCGAAATCCCGATCGCGGATGTGCATCGCCGCGACGGAGCTTATATCGCGTTCGAAGTCGTCTTTGGTGATTTGCAGGACGGTTTCGGCCTTGTTGTTCAACTCCGTGCCCAGATGTCCGCGCGTATTGTCGTCGCCCTTGTTCAGATGCAACACCGTATGGATGTGGATGCGCCGCTCGTCCGTCCACTGCATCAGTTTCGTGATGAGGTCGGTCGCCTCGCCCGGACTGTTGATGTCGTGCGCCAAATCGCGGATGCCGTCGATAACGACCAGTCCGAGGTTGTCGAGGTCATAAATAGCCTCCTCGATCTTCCGAAGCCGCTCTTTGGTGGCATAGCCGCGCAGGCACAAGAACTCCAACAATGGCGGATGTGCATCGGTCGGCAATCCCGCCAGCCGCAGAATCCGGCATAATACCCGCTTGCAATGGAAGCGGCTCTGCTCCGTATCGACGTAGAGGATGCGCCGCTTCCGGGGCGGCAAAGAGGCCGAATAGTTCAACACCGTGCCGCCCGTCATGGCTGCCGCCACGATCGCGCAGACATTGAACGTCTTCTTGCTCTTTGCCTTGCCCGTAGAAGCGCTGAAATTCCCCAAAGTCCCGATGACCGAATCACCGACCCGCAAAATTACGGGAGGAGCCGCGAACTCGTCAGTTACCAACAGACGGGCAGATTGCCATGAAGAGGACGAAGCCGCCGGAACCGAATCGGAATTTCGTTGCGCGCTCATCGCTACTTCTTCTTCGAAGAATGTCCGAGAACATATTGTTGTGCCTCGGCTTCGATCTGCGCCTGCGTCTTGACGGGATTGCGACGCAACCACGCTTCCAGTTCCGCACGCTCGAAATAGAGCATCTTGCCCTGCGGCTTGTAGTGCGGAATCAGATTGCCCGACGTCAGTTTGTAGAGGTAGCTTTTCGAGAGGTTCAGAAAACGGCTGGCCTCCTCGAAGCTCAGCACGTTTTTGGTGTGGAACACCTGCTTTTCGAGTTCTGCAACCCGCATCTCAATACTTTTCTCCATAATTTAGATAGATTTAAAATAAAACAAAATGGAGTGCATGCCCTCCGTGTCTTGTAACCGTTACGGGGGCAAATGTATTGACGATAAGCTTGATAGCAGATTGACCTATCTTTGAGGTCTCAACCCATTCTCAAAGTCTTTTCACTTGCATAAGGTACCTTTCAAGGGTTGCGTATTTTCCCTCGACACCGACGTCGCGGATGTAGTTGGTCGCCGTGGATAAGTCGCTTTGATTGATGTATTTATCGCGGGTCGTATCTTTCGAGAGAAAGAGTTTGTGATTGGCAATGACGGATTGCCAGTTCGGCGTTATCAACCCGCGGCTGCTCAATCCGGAGAAAAAGAAAGCAACGAGGCGATTGTTGTTTGACCGCACGATCGCTTCGGGTTTGCAGGCGAAAATAGCTTTCAACTCGTCCGCCGACAGCGATACGTTGAACATTTTGACATCATTGACAGCCGTAGTGAGGTAGGCGATCTGCTCGTCGGTAAGTATCGAATCGAACGGATTCTCCGTTTCTGCAATGGGCGACGCGGCAATAGCTGACTTCGGCGCAGATTCAGGCAAGGATATTTCCATTTGCCGCAAGTAAGCTGCATAACGTTCTCGTACGACGACGTTTACGACAGCAGAAAAATAAGGCAGTTCGGCATCGTAGGCCGTGTTGTCCTGCTCGTATCGGGAGTAGTCGAACGAGGGTGCGGAGAATGCGAGGTACTTTTTCTTTTCACCGGCATTCAGCGCCTCGAAGAATCCGCCCTCCCAAAGGAACGCCGGTTCGGAGTAACAGAACCGGAGATCGGACAGTCCGGAGTGGTGCAAATACAACTCGGCCAACTCGTCGGCAATCCGGTTATACTCCAGCCTTTCCTGCTCTTGCCGCTGCTCAGGGGCAAGTCGTGCGGTTTTCGTCGCAATACGCTCCTCCAATACCCGGCAAGCGTGTTTGATGCAACGATCGAATATCTTTTGCAGCTCGTCGAACTGTGGTTTCAACTCTATGCCTTCCATAATCCGTCTTGTTTCATACGAAGATACGAAAAACGGTTGAAAAAGAAAAACGTGCGAATCGTTGTCCGCACGTTCCTTTACATCACTCTGTCAGATTCGGAATCAACCCGATAGCCTCCTCTTTCTTTTTGTCCACGATTTTGGCGTAAATCTGCGTCGTGGCGATATTCTTGTGTCCGAGCAACTTGCTGACGGTATATAAATCGGCACCCAAAGTCAGCATCATCGTGGCATGGGTATGTCGGGCGACGTGAAACGAGATGTGTTTGGTTATTCCGGCGACTTTCGCCCAATGTTGCAGCGTATCGTTCACCGTCCCCTCGTGCGTCAGCGGAAAGATAAAATCGCTATCGCTTGCTTCGCCGCGCTCCGGCAGCCACTTCAACGCCTCGTCCGAAATCGGCAGGTAAAGCGGTTCTTTGGTCTTTTGCATCGTGATTTCGATGCGAACACGCCCTCCGCTCCGTTGCAAGTCACACCACTTCAACTTGCGAATATCGCTGACGCGCAGGCCACACAAGCAGCTGAAAAGAAAAGCCCGCTTGACGATTTCGTGCCGACACTCGGTATTTATCAACGTCTTCAACTCGTCGATCGTCAGATACTCGCGGCGGCTCGGCTCCTGCCGCACCTTGCCTGCGAAATCGAACTCTTTGGTCGGATTGACGGTGATAATCCCCTCCTTGTAAGCGCGATTGATAGCCGTTCGGAGCGTTCCGTAGTAGGCGACGACCGAATTATTGCTCAATAATCCACCGCCGATTTTCCGCAATCCGTAACGGCTAGCTTTGGGGGCTTGCCGCAAAAAGTCGGTGAACTCCGCGAGAAACTCCTTATCGACATCCCGAAAAGCGATGTAGTCGCCGCGGAACAGCTTCAACTCACGAATCGTATTCAACACGGTACGAGCATAGTTCGTACTTCCCCGCTCGACGGATTTTTTGCGAATGTTTTCCAGATAATCGAGCAGGTTCGCTTTGGACTTGTTCGTGTTCTGGAAACCGTGTGCGTCGTTCTGCACCTCGACGATCCGTTTGCTCTGAATGGCTTTGGCAAGGGCAAGCGTCGCTTCGTTCTTCGCCTTGTCCTCCCGCGTCCGTTCGGGGATAAGGTATAGTTTCAGAAACTCGTATTTCCGTTTGCCGCCGACATAGTTCTCCTTACGAATTACGTCGCCCGTATAATAATCCAAATAGATAGATTGATTTCCGTTGGAGAGTTGCTTGAACCGGATTCGCACCGGCTCCTTCAATTTGACCGTCTGTTTCTGCTTCGCCATACCCATTCCCGTTTATTGCTCCAACGGCAAATATAGCGAATTTGTTTTGTTACTACGGCATCTTTGAGTAACAAAATAGTAACAAATATCGGGCAATTATGGGCTTTATCGGGAAAAGTATCGAAACAACCGAAAATTCGATAATAAATATAAAATACTAAATAACAGCTATTTATATTTGATTTTTCACCGCTTCTCTGTCCTTTTTATAGATCTGATAACTATTCACGAAGTTCTGCCACACGATATAGGCCGTCGGAGCGACCGACGAGATCGGATCGAGAAACGATTGCGCCATCCAGACGGCCAGCACCGTATTCTTCTGTCCGAGCGACTGTCCGCCGGCGACCGCATCGCCGTAGCGACGTCCCAGCCAGCGGCCGAACCTGAACTGCACGAGGCAGATCACGAGCGCCGTGGCAGCCAACGCGGTCTCGACGGCGCCGTCGGCCTCGGGATGATCCAGAATGAAGGTCGTCGTGCGGCCGATGATGACCGTCAGCGACACGAGCCACAGGTAGAACGAAATCTGACTGTGGGCGGCCACCCAGCCGCTTACCTTCGGTATTAAGGCGCGGCAGCCCTGTGCGGCGGCGAAGGGCAGGATCAGCAGCGGCGCGACCCTGGCCAGTATGACGGCCAGCGAGCAGTCGCCGCTGCCGACCACCGAGAGGATGAAGGGTGCGACGACGGCGATCGTCATGTTGCAGAGCAGGCTGAACGTGGTCATCGAAACGATGTCGGCGCCCAGCATTCCGCCGATCACGACGGCGGCCATTGCGATGGGTGTCAGCACGCAGATCATCCCGCCTTGCGCTACTGTCGGGCTGAACGGCAGCAGAATCCCGTAAACGGCCACGCTGAAAACGATCTGCGCCGTCAGCAGCCAGAGGTGAAGCGGTTGCAGCCGCATACTGCGCACGTCGACGCGGCAGAAGGTGAAAAAGAGCATCAGGAAGATGAGCGACGGGGTAATCATTCCGCCGCTGGCCGTTTCCAACGCCGCGATCGGCCGGCAGAACATCGCCCCGACCACCATACCGAGCGGCATCGAAACGGTGCGGAGGCTATGCGGATGCGGGAAGGTCATCTCAGCCCAACAGCTCCCGGACTTTGGCCGAAATGTCCTTGCCGTCGGCCTGTCCGGCAAGCCGCTTCGAGGCAACGCCCATGACCTTTCCCATCTCCTTGACCGAGGTGGCGCCCACTTCGGCGATGACGGCACGCACGGCTTCGGTCAACTCCTCGGGCGACAGCTGCCGGGGCAGGAACTCCTGCATCACGGCCACCTGCGCCAGCTCCTCCTCGGCCAGATCGGCACGGTTCTGCTGGCGGTAGATCTCGGCCGAGTCGCTCCCCTGCTTGGCCAGCTTGGCGATGATCTTCACCACGTCGGCGTCGGGCAGTTCGGCGATCTCCGTACCGGCGGTTTTCGCCTCGATGATGTACTTCTTGATGTTGCGCAGCGTTTGCAGACGCACGGGCTCCTTGGCCTTCATGGCCTCCATGATACCCTTCGAGATTTGTTGTTCGAGTGACATAACAGGTAATACTATTTAATTTATTGTAAACATACTATTTGCGCGGTTCTAGAAAATTCATGATCTGCTGCATCAGCCGGTCGCGCTGTCCCTCGTCGACGATCGCCTCGAACGGGAATCCCATCGCCAGCGAACGGTAGTCGCCCGTGTAGCCCACGGCGGCGGTCTGGTCGCCGTCGTCGTACCGCATGACGGTGAACCCACCCCCGACCGGACGCAGCGCGTCGGGAGCCTCGACGGGATAGAAGTCGCGGCACGGCTCGGTGTTGAAATAGAACCGTTCGCGATCCATGCGGGCCGGCGAAGCCACGATGCGCGCCTCGCCCCGGCGCGAAGCCTGTCCCCCGCGATAATCGTACCGAAGAACCGACTTCACGAATGCCCGCTCTTCATCCGTCGACGCAGGCGACCGCCACGGATCGGTGGCGATGAAACTGCCCGACACGAAGAGCGAACGACCCGAAGCGGTGAACTCGCCGAGTGCACGCCGCAACCCCTCGGGAAAGACGCGGAACTCGACGCCGCTCGTGCCGCGCCCCATTTCGACGGAGCGTTGTTTGCCGAAAATCACATCCATGAAGAAGTAGTCGTCGGTCTTCACCTCCCCCTCAGCCAGCGCCGCGGCCGAAGCGGAACAGAAGGAGTAGCCCGCCCGCACGATCGATGCGCCGTGCAAACGCGGATAGTCGAACGTATTGCCGCCTATGACCTGCGTGGCGTAATCGCTGTAACACGATCCGAGCGCCTCCTCGTCGTTCTCCGCCTCGGTGAAACGCCGGTCGAACACCCGCTGTTCGCCGATGAACGAAATATCGTGCCGGTCGGCTACCCCGCTGTCCAGTCTGCGGTAGAAACCCGCCAGCGAATCGCCCTGGATGCTCAGCGGCGCGCTCACGCGGTCGAAGCCGTTGACCACCAGCACGCGCCCCTTCGGTTCAGGCACCCATGCCGCCGAGAGCGTTTCGCTCGGAAAACTCTCGCCGCCGGCGTTGGTCGCCGTGACGCGGTAGCTGTAAATTACGCCCGGTTCCTGTCGCACGACGGTCGATGTCCCGTCGACCGGCACGCCGTTGTCGAAATCGCCGTCGCCGATACGGGTGTAGAGAACATATCCCGTCGGCGAAGCGCTCGCTTCGAGCGGATCCTCCACGCCGTGCCATTGCAGCCGCACTTCGTCGTCGCGTTCGGCGAAGACGGCCGAAAATCCTTCGACGGGCAGCGGCTGGACGACGCAGGGACGGCCGTACTGGAAGCTGACGTGGCGCAGGATCGCCTTGTAGATCGCACGCGACACGAGGAATTTGAAGCGCGGATCGCTGCCGTAACGCATGTCGGCGAAATTTTGGTGCGACAGCAGTTCGAGCAGCATCGTCGGCGCCGCAGGAACGCGCGCTTCGTAGTAGGAGCGATTCCACAATCCGCGCCGGCGCCATTCGGGTTCGTAGGTGGCGCGGATGTCGCCGACGATCTGACTCATCACCAGATCGGTCAGGTCACGCGACAGGTAGCGGCTGGCACCCCCTTCGAAGCGGCCGCCGTTCTCCTGTGTGAAGTAGATGCCCAGCGTGCCGATCGTCTCGTCGTTGCGGCGCACGCCGGCGTCGGAGTGGAAGGCCAGCGCCATGTCGACGGGAATGTTCAGACCCTCTTCGTCGGGCAGCCGTTCGGAGCCGCCCATGAGCGCGTTGACCCAGTGGGCGCGCGACATGTAATCCTCCTTGTAGTCGTCGAGCCCCTCCTTCTGGCGGTAGACCGTTTCGGGAAATCCCGCCCATTGCAGCCAATAGCGGGCGCCCTCGCAGAAACGGGGATAACCGCTCGGCTCGCAGAAATAGTCGGTATCCTGCGTGCGGAACTCCGCAGCAGGCGTGCGGGCGACGTTGCCCATGCCGCCGCCGATCTTCACGGCGTCGGCCGTCACGACGCGGTTCTTTTTCGACGAGCGGTTGCTCAGCGTGACCAACGCAGGATTTTGTCCCGCCGCGAAGCGGAATGTCCCCAGATAGATCCATGTGCCGCCGCCCATGGTCTGATTGACCGCGAAACGGCTCTCGCCACCCAGATGGCGCACCGTGTAGAGGGCATCCTCCGAACTGCGTTCGACCGTCTTGTAGGAGACGTAGACGGCGTATTCGCCGCTCGCGGGCAGGTCGGCGCTCCATTCGGCACGGCTCTCGCGGCCGTCGGTTACGGTCTGCACGCCGCGTGTCGTCCCCTCCGCAAAGGGGTTCTGGCACTCGACGTAGACCTCGCGCCGGTGTGCGAATCCCGTTCCCGCGTCGAACCAGCGGCGGTCGCCGGTGAATTCGACGTAGGACGATCCTTCGTCCACGCCTGCATCGTTGTCGGCGATCGCCTCCTCGGTCTGCACGTCGCGTTCGCGCGGCAACAGCACGTTGGCTCCCGCCCGTTCGAGCATCGGCACCAGATAAGGCAGCACGTAACTTTGCGTGTAGAGGTCTTCGCAGGTCTCCCACAGCCGCGAACGCTGCCAGCGCCAGCGGTTCTCCTCCTGATCGAAATAGCGGCCGTGGCTCTGCCACATCGCTATGTGGCGCCCCGCGAGTCCGTGCGTCGGTTTCACGGGCGACGACAGGCGGGTCACCAGCGGACGGTCCGAACGGTTGGTGAAGGTCTTGCCCCGGCTGCCGCTGCGGTAGATCTGCGGAATCAACTCCTCGATCGGGTGCTTGTCCGTCACGAGCGACAAGCGCCGACGGGCGAGCGAGGCGGGCAGCAGGCTGCGGATCGAGTCGTAGATCGCCGCCACGCTCCGCTCGCGGAAGGGATAGTAGGACATGCCGATCGAGGCGTAGAGCGTCAGGCGGTTGCCTGCGTCGACGACCTGTGTGACGTTCGTCTTGCAGCCCGCCACCTCGCGGTCGAGGATGCGGGTGAGCATCTGCGAAATCTCCTTCCGCTTTTCGGCCGAGAGGCCTTTGGCCGCAGCCGGGACGACCGACAGCAGCAGCGGCAGGAAGAGGATAAGGAGTCTGTTTTTCATCATTTTTTACGAACCAGCAGCAACATGCCCAGCATGGTGAACAGGGCGTTGTAAATCAACAATTCGAAACCGATATGGTAACTCCACCACACGCGGGCCGCATATTGCAGCGATGCGCTCAGCAGCGGCGCCGCAACGGCCACGAACGGTACCCAACGGTCGCGCACCCGACAACGGGTGAACATGCCGAAGGCGAACATTCCCAGAATCGGGCCATAGGTGTAGCTCGCCACCTTGTAGACGAGGTTGATGACGCTGTCGTTGCCGAAGGCCTCGAAACAGAGGATCAACAACCCCATGAGCACGGCCATGCCCACGTGCACCCGCCGGCGGACGCGGGTCAGCCGGCGTTCGTCGTAACGGCGCGTACCCTCCAAGATATCGACCGTAAAGGAGGTGGTTAGCGCCGTGAGCGCCGAACCCGCCGCCGAATAGGTGCTCGAAATCAGTCCCACGACGAACAGGATGCCGACGGCCGCCGGCAGACCGCCGCCGACGGCGACGAGCGAGAAGACCTGGTCGCTCTTTTCGGGCATCGAAAGGGCATTGGCATCCATATAGAGGTAGAGGAAGACGCCCAGCATCAGGAAGAGGTAGATGACCACCATCTGACTGAGTGCCGTCAGCACGATGTTTTTCTGCGAATCGCGCGGCGAGGCGCAGCTCAGATTGCGCTGCATCATGTCCTGGTCGAGCCCCGTCATGGCGATGAGCGTGAAGACGCCGGCCCAGAACATCTTCCAGAAATAGTGCGCCGAACGGGGATCGTCGAAGAAGAAAACCTGCGAGTAGGGGCTTTGCCGCACGGCTTCGAGCGCCGCAGGGAACGTCAATCCCAGTTCCCGCACGATGAATACGATGCAGAGCACGACGCTTCCGACCAGGCAGACCGTTTTGAGCGTGTCGGTCCAGATCAGCGACTTGACGCCGCCCTGCTGCGTATAGAGCCAGACGAAGAACATCGTGACGGCCATGTTGACCCAGAACGGCAGTCCGTAGTGGTCGAAGACGAGCAGCTGCATGACGGCGCAGACGACATAGACGCGCAGTGCGGCGCCGAGCGATTTGGAGATGAAGAAGAACCAGGCCCCCGTGCGGTGGGAGCCCACGCCGAACCGGTCGTCGAGATACTCGTAGAGCGACACCACTTTCATCTTATAGAAGAGCGGGATCAGCACGAAGGCGACGACCATCTGCCCTACCGTGAATCCCAACACCATCTGCATGTAGGAGAAGGAGTCAGCGGCCACCGATCCGGGCACCGAAATGAAGGTCACGCCCGATATGGCTGCGCCGATCATGGCCAGAGCGGCCATATACCATGGAGTGCGGCGGTTGCCCGTGAAGAAACCGGCGTTGTCGGCCTTGCGGCCCGAAAGGTAGGCGACGACGAACAGGACGGCGATGTAGACGGCGACCGTGAGGATGACTGCTGCTGGGGTCATGAGGCGTTTTTTTAGTTCGGGCGGAGCACCCTTCGCTCCAAAAGAGCAAAGTTAGTAAAAAAATCCGCGTTTCCGCCATACCGGAACGAAGTCGGAACCTGCCGGTGGTTACGGATTGCAGAGGGAATACGGAAAAATCGGAGACCGTGTTATCTTTTTCGAGGTTTTATTTGTTTATTAAAAGAAATTGGCTACATTTGTTATAAAAATAACAGTAAATCGATCACGACACATAAATTCATCAAAATTAACTTTATCGTTTAATTATGGCAAAAACTCTCAAGATCCGGGATCTGACGCTGCGCGACGGACAGCAGTCTTCGTTCGCGACGCGTATGACGCAGGCGCAAATCGATCGATGCCTACCCTACTACAAGGACGCGAATTTCTACGCGATGGAAGTATGGGGCGGCGCCGTGCCCGATTCGGTGATGCGGTATCTGAACGAAAACCCGTGGACGCGGCTCGAAACGATCCACAAAGCCGTGGGCGGCGTATCGAAACTGACCGCGCTCTCGCGCGGCCGCAACCTCTTCGGGTATGCCCCCTATACCGACCAGATCATCGACGGATTCTGCCGCAATGCCATCCAGAGCGGCCTGGGCATCATGCGTATCTTCGATGCACTGAACGACGTGAACAACGTGAAATCGACCATCAAATACGTCAAGCAGTACGGCGGCATCGCCGATTGCGCGGTCTGCTATACGGTCGATCCGAAATACCCCGAACCGGGATTCTTCGCGCGACTCACGGGGAAGAAGAAACCCCGTCCGGTCTTTACCGACGCCTACTTCCTCGACAAGGCGGAACAGATGGCAGCACTCGGCGCCGACATGATTACGATCAAGGACATGTCGGGCCTGATTCCGCCGATGCGCGTGAGCGGGCTGGTCAAGCTGCTCAAACAGCACGTCGACGTACCGATCGATTTCCACACCCACTGCACGCCGGGTTACGGTCTGGCGTCCGTCCTGAGCGCCATTTTGGCCGGAGCCGACATCGTCGACACCAACTGCTGGTACTTCGCCGAAGGCACGGGTGCGCCGGCCATCGAGTTGATCTACGTCTTCTGCAAGAAGTTAGGCATCGAATTGCAGGCCAACATGGAGGCCGTAGCGAAGATCAACGGCGAACTGAAAGAGATCCGCCGCGAACTGGAACTTTCGGTTTTCGGAGCGGAAAAGCCCGCACCGAAAGCCTTCGACCCGCTGACCGACACCCTGCCCGCCGAGATCGACGCCGAATTCGACAAGGCGATCGCTGCGGCCAAGGCCGGCGACGAAGCGGCGCTGCTGGCGGCCTGCCACAGGATCGAAGCCCATTTCGGATTCCCCGCTCCCAACGAGCTGGTGAAGAACGCCGAAATTCCCGGCGGCATGTACTCCAACATGGTGGCGCAGCTCAAACAGCTCAAAGCCGAGGAGATTCTGCCCCGAGCCATGGAGCTGATCCCCACGGTGCGTCTGGCGGCCGGACTACCGCCGCTGGTAACCCCCACGTCGCAGATCGTCGGTGCTCAGGCCGTCGCCTGCGCGATGGACGAGAAGGCCGGCCGGCCGATGTATACGACCAAGAGTTCGCAGTTCGTGGGGCTCGTCAAGGGCGAATACGGCAAGACCCCCGTTGCGATCGACCCCGAATTCCGGCTGAAAATCGCCGGCGTGCGTGAGGAGACGCCTTACGACACCTCGAAATACCAGATGCAGCCCAATCCCGAACTGCCCGAAGCCGGAGGGGTGAAACTCGCCGAGAACGAAAAGGAGGTGCTGCTGCTCGAATTGTTCCCGATGGTGGCGAAAACCTATCTGACGGGAGTGAAGGTGAAGGCATACGAGGCGAAGAAGGCCGCCGAAGCGCCGAAAGCGGAGACGAAGGCCGAGGAGGCCCCCGCCGGACAGCCGATCACGGGCAATACGGTCAACGCACCGCTGCCGGGCCGTATTCTGGAGATCAAGGTCAAAGTCGGCGACAGCGTCAAGGCCGGTCAGGAGATCGCCGTGCTCGAAGCGATGAAGATGGAAAACTCCATCGTATCCGATTACGCCGGAACGGTGAAGCAGATTCTGGTGAAAACCGGCGACAACGTACAGACCGACGCCGCGCTGATCGAGGTGGAGTAACCGGATTTGAAACTCCATCGAATAAGGAGAGAATCTTTCGAGGATTCTCTCCTTAATTCATTATTTTTGGTTTGCGCCGTTGAGACTCCCGCTAGGCAACGTTCGAATAAATTTGACATTGCCCTCGCCTATTCGTATCTTTGGACAAACGTTTTCGTTATGAAACGATCGATCGCTGCCTTCTTGATTTTATGCTCCGTATTCGGGATACGGGCGCAATGTCGCAATTTCCATCTCTACCGTAACGAGCAGGGAAAACAAGGCGTAATCGACGGGCGCCGCAATGTATTCGTCCCGGCCCGCTACGACACGCTGATCATGCGGGACACGATTTGGGCGAATTGGTTCGGCGAGTTCGAAAAACACGCAGGTCTCTATGTGCATATCGACGGATTGACGCCGATGAACCGGTTCGGATACCTTGCCCGTCAGGACGGGAAGTGGGGTTTCGTCGCGGCCGACGGCAAGACGCTTATTCCCGCAGTCTACGACACGATATGGCCCTGTGAAATCACCGAGCGATACATCGTGCGGCGGAACGGGAAATACGGCATGACCGATTGTCGCGGTTTTCAGGAGCTGTTTCCGTGTGACTACGATTCGATCCGGTGTCGAAAGACAGATCGGGAGTTCTCCTATTGTTCGGACAACGACTCGACCTATCTGCTCGGCGTAAGGGTAGAAACATGGCGCGACGGGCGTTTTGAATCGCGCGATTTCCCGGCGGAATACACGCCGCTCTCGCCGGCAGACTGGAAATCGCTGCTGAATCCGTGACGTATCGCGGAACTACGGCCGATGCGGTCGGTCGTGCGCCCGCAGCTACTCTTCCGGCGCAGCGTTCTGCCGTTGCAGGTACTCCCCCACAATACGGGCCGCACAAGCGACGAGTTCGACGCAGGGGCGCTTTTTGTAATATTCGGCCGTCCGTTCCGCAGGCACGGGTTCCTCCTTGCGGCAGGCGAGCCCCAGCAGTTCGCGGCAGACGATCGCACCGTTCTCGGCGCGGAACCGCTCGGCGAACTCCTGTACGAGCGCGTAGGTCGCGGCTTTGGCCTGCCGGACGGCCGGATCGGGGCAGGGTGCGAGGAAACCGGCGATGAGCGACATGCCGCTCACAGCCCCGCACACCTCCCGCAGCCGTCCCATGCCTCCTCCCAGCGGCCCCGAGATCGTCGCAGCGAGTGTCGATTCTACCCCCAGCAGGTCGTTGTAGGCCAAAAACACGGACTGCGAGCAATTGTATCCCTGCCGAAACAGATCGCGGGCCTTCTCCACCCGCTCTTCGAGTATGAAATCCATCGGTTACGTGCTTAAATTTTCCGCAAAGATAGTACAAAATATTCTTTCGTAGCACATGCCGGAACCGCATGGCCGGAGACGACAACGCCCGGGCGAACCCGGGCGAAGCGCCACTTAACAAAATTCAAAAAATAACGGCAGTTATTGTTCTTCGTTGCTGTAAATCGTATTTTTCACATCGTTCAGCTCGACCAGTTTGTTGACGATCGCATAGATGGTCAGGCCCGCCGGCGAATGTATCTGCAATTTGGCCGCAATATTGCGCCGGTGCGTGATGACCGTATGCGCCGAAATAAACAGGCGCTCGGCGATCTGCTTGTTGGTCAAACCCTTCACCACCCCGACGATAATTTCCTTTTCGCGTGCGCTCAGCAACTCCTGCGAAGCCTCCCCGTCGCGCGAATTGCAGACCGAACGGAGTTTTTCCTTGATCTGCTCGGCCGTGTCGTAGATCGACACGACGGCATCGAAACGCTGCATCAGGCGGGCATCGGCCAAGACACTCTGGAACGCGATCAACCGCAACGACTTCTGCTGCAATTCCCGGAGCATCTCCTCGTCTGTCAGCGACGGATTGATAATCAACACATCGGGAGCCGCTTCGGCGATCAGTTCCTCCAACTGTTCAGGCTCCCCTGTCTCGACGACCTGCACGTCGAATGTCGTCAACCGTCGAAGGACATAACTCATACCGCTGCGCAGAATCAGCGACGGCTCGACCAGGACGATTTTCAGGAAAGTGCTCATCGTGCGTCGCGGATTTTACGTTCCACCTCCGCAACAGCCGGAATGAACAGCCTGTTTTCAAGGTCGTTATGGGAGGCCAGCTCGGATTCGCAGAGAAAGATGTCGAACAACACGCCGTTCATCTCCTTGCCGCAGCTCTCCGAAGCGGGATAGTATTTGATCAGTATGTTTTTCAGTTCCGTCAGTTTGGCTTCGATCTGATCGTGCTGGCGGTGGAAGGTTTCGATGTCGTATCCCGCGGGACATTCGCCCGTAAGCAACTGGCGCACGTAGGGAAAAACCGTCTCCTCCTCGTACATCATGTGCTTGTGTACCTCGGCCGCATAGTCGTCGAAGAACCGGATGATCGCCTCCGCAATCCCGTCGCGGCCGCAGGCGACAGCCTCGCTCAGTTTGCGGCGGATGTCCGGCAGACGGTATTGCAGGAAATAGTCGTGCGAATTGTGCAGATAGCGCAAAAACGCTTCGAGGGAGACGTTCCGGCAATCGACGGTCGTCGTGCCTTCGTCGTAGAGCAGATTGACCACGGCAAGGAACGTCGCCGTGTCGACGCCGCTCTGGCAACACACTTCGTCCACCGTGCGGTCGCCGAATCCCAAAGCGATACCGAACCGGCTCATGATGAGCAGGATATGGTAATTGCCGCATACCAGATCGCTCATCCTGTCCGAAGCCGTATATTTCCCGAGCCTGTGCATAATGGAATATCCTTTCGTTCGTTGCAAAGATAGCGACTTTTCACCGTGCGCCAAATACCCACAAATGGGGATTTTCCGCTCTCCTGCGATGCGAAGATCGTATGGGACGGGGCGACGTTTCGACCGAAGGAACGTCCGGACAGGCCGAACGACAAAAAAAGCCATCTCTTTCGAGACGGCTTTTCGGTGAACCCGCCGGGGCTCGAACCCGGGACCCCAACATTAAAAGTGTTGTGCTCTACCAGCTGAGCTACGGATTCAACACTTGCCAAACGGTTGAAACGGTCTTCTTCCGATTTGGTGGTGCAAATGTAGAGAATATTTTTGTTTTACCAAAATAAAACGATATTTTTGTATTGCTGAAAGCAAGAAATCATTTCAAAACCTATAAATTATATGTGTAGAGCTTTGATCATCGGCGCAGGCGGCGTCGGTACGGTCGTAACGCAGAAGGTGGCGGCCAATCCAATCTTTTCGGACGTGATGCTGGCCAGCCGCACCAAGTCGAAGTGCGACGCCGTTGCGGCGGCGATCGGCGGCGGCCGCGTAAAGACCGCACAGGTCGATGCCGACAGCGTTCCCGAATTGTGCGAACTCTTCCGCGCCTTCCGTCCCGATATCGTCATCAACGTGGCCCTTCCCTATCAGGATCTCACGATCATGGACGCCTGCCTGGAATGCGGCGTCAATTACCTCGATACGGCCAACTACGAGCCACGGGACGAAGCGCATTTCGAATATTCGTGGCAGTGGGCCTATCAGGATCGTTTCCGCGAAAAGGGACTCACGGCGATTCTCGGCTGCGGGTTCGATCCGGGCGTGACGGCGATCTTCACCGCCTATGCCGCCAAGCACCATTTCGACGAGATCCACTACCTCGACATCGTGGACTGCAACGCCGGAAACCACGGCATGGCCTTCGCCACCAATTTCAACCCCGAAATCAATATCCGCGAAGTAACGCAGAAAGGACGTTATTACGAAAACGGCAAATGGGTCACGACCGAGCCGCACGAAATTCACAAGGGACTGCATTATCCCGGTATCGGCGAGCGCGAATCCTACGTCATCTACCACGAGGAGTTGGAGTCGCTCGTCAAGAACTTCCCCACGATCCGCCGCGCCCGCTTCTGGATGACCTTCGGGCAGGAATATCTCACCCACCTGCGCGTCATTCAGAACATCGGCATGGCGCGTATCGATCCGATCATGTACAACGGCGTGGAGATCGTCCCGATCCAGTTCCTCAAAGCCGTACTGCCCGATCCCAAATCGCTGGGAGCCAACTATCACGGCCAGACCTCGATCGGCTGTCGCATCCGGGGCGTGAAGGATGGCAAGGAACGCACGTATTATATCTACAACAACTGCGACCACGAGCAGGCCTTCAAGGAGACCGGCACGCAGGCCGTGAGCTTCACGACGGGTGTTCCGGCGGCGCTGGGCGCGTCGATGTGGGCCAAGGGATTGTGGCGCGGCGCCGGCGTCTTCAACGTCGAGGAGTTCGATCCCGATCCGTTCCTCGCCGAGTTGGGCGAGCAGGGATTGCCCTGGCACGAGCAGTTCGACGTCGATCTGGAAGTATAGCCACGCATTCCGAAACGACAGGGCGGCCCGCTTGTACAGCGGGCCGCCCTGCGTTTGACGGAGAAAACCGTTATTCGTAAATCTCGTTGAGCAGTTTGGCCAACCGGTGACCGCCCTTGACGAACTGCTGTTCGATAAGCGTCGTGAACCGGTCTATATAATCATAGGACACGTTCGTCCCTTCGGGCGTCGCCTCGTAGATTCCCTTGCACAGCTCGGCCGTCTCCATGAACCACTCTTTCGGCGTACCGCTCTCGATGAGCGTCGCCTCGTCGTCCGACAACCGGTCTATCTGATTCTGCCACTCGGTGTAACTCCATTTGTGAGCGGCTTCGGGCAGCGACGTATCCCAGATCGAGTGCAGATTCGCCGGCTTGCCGAAGAAGGTAACCGGAATCGTATTGCCGCCACGGTCGCTGCGGTGGCCCGAGTGCATCGGGCAGTGCATGTCCCCGACCAGATGGATCAGCATCTTCAACGCTTCGGCCTCTTTCTCGGCGGAAAGCTCCTTGCTTTTGAGTTCGGCGACCAGGTCGTTCACGGCCGTCACCACATCGCCGGCAGGCTCTTTGGGCATCGTGTCGTAGGTATACCCTTCGTCGATGTTGGCATAGTGCCATGTTCGCGTATAGGCGTACTCGGGCGTGTGGCTGGCGGAATCCAGCCAATTGGCGTAATAGACCGGCGAATGACCGTCCAATACCCGGTCGATCTCCTGCGCCGCTTCGGGTGTCAGGTTGCATTCGGCGATGTAAGCCGTCACGTCGTGTCCCTTCTGTCCCCATCCCAAGGCGGTTTGCAGAGAGCCGGCGCAGAGGACGAATAACCAAAATCTCTTCATCGTATCGTTGTTTATTGGTTCATCGTAGCCAGAAATTCCTCGTTCGAAGCGGTCATGTTCATCTGTTTCTCCAGGAACTCCATCGCCTCGACCGTGGTCATGTCCGACAGGTACTTGCGCAGAACCCACGTGCGCGACATCACTTCGCGCTGCAACAGCAGATCCTCGCGCCGCGTACCCGAAGCCATCACGTTCACGGCCGGATAGATACGCTTGTCGGCCAGTTTGCGGTCGAGTTGCAGCTCCATGTTACCCGTGCCCTTGAACTCCTCGAAGATCACTTCGTCCATCTTCGAACCGGTGTCGATGAGCGCCGTGGCGACGATCGTAAGCGACCCCTTCTCCTCCGTATTGCGCGCCGCACCGAAAAAACGCTTGGGCTTGTGCAGTGCATTGGCGTCCACACCGCCCGAAAGTACCTTGCCCGAAGCCGGCTGCACCGAGTTGTAGGCACGTGCCAGACGGGTGATCGAGTCCAGAAAAATCACCACGTCGTGACCGCATTCGACCATGCGCTTCGCTTTTTCCAGCACCATTTCGGCCACCTTGACATGGCGCGAAGCCTGTTCGTCGAAGGTCGAAGCCACGACTTCGGCCTTGGCGTTGCGGGCCATTTCGGTCACCTCCTCGGGACGCTCGTCGATGAGCAGCACGATGATATAGACTTCGGGATGGTTGTCGGCGATGGCGTTGATAAGCGACTGCATGAGCATCGTCTTACCCGTCTTGGGCTGTGCGACGATCAGACCGCGCTGCCCTTTTCCGATCGGCGAGAAGAGATCGATCACGCGGTTCGAAAGGCTGTTGTGCCCCTTGCCCGTCAGGCAGAACTTCTCGCTCGGAAAGAGCGGTGTCATGAACTCGAACTGCACGCGGTCGCGGATGAATTCGGGATCGAGGCCGTTGATCTCGGCCACCTTCGTCAGCGGGAAATATTTCTCTCCCTCCTTGGGCGGGCGGATCGAACCGCTTACCGTATCGCCCGGTTTGAGGCCGAAGAGCTTGATCTGCGAAGGCGACACATAGATGTCGTCGGGCGAATTGAGGTAATTGTAGTCGGCCGAACGAAGGAATCCGTATCCGTCGGGCATGATTTCGAGGACGCCTTCGCCCTCGATTTCGCCGACGAAATCGTCCTTGGTAATCACCTCCGCACGCTCTTCGCGCACGCGGGGCGCGGCGACCTCCGTAACGGACTGTTCGGCGACAGCGCCCGTCCCGGCGACCGGTTCGGCCGGTTCCTCGGCGCTTTTCGGCTTACGGCCTCTGCGCTTGGGGACGGCCGCCGCCTCGACCGGCTGTTCCTCGGCCACGGGTGCAACGGCGACCGTCGTCTCCGTCTCGGCCGGAACATCGGGGCCTTCGGCCGGCGAACGGCCCTCGACCTTCACCCCCGACATCCGGGGACGGCGTCCGCGACGCTTGGGTTCTTCCGCCGGCACGGCGTTCGGCTCGGTATCGCTATGCTGCCCGGCGACGAGGGCGACCGCCCTGATCTGTTCGAGCAACTCCTTTTTCTTCAACATTACGTTCCCGACTCCCAAGGCCCTGCCGATCTCGCGTAATTCGGCGAGGCTCTTGCCTTCGAGTGCATTAAAATCCTGCATAAATTGTCTGATAATAAAATCTAAAATGGTAAAAAATCCGGTCGGATGACCGGTTTCGCGAATCAACAGTGCAAATATAGTGCTTTCTTGCAGAATATGAAAAAATATCGGAACAATTTCACCGATTTCCCGTCGTCGGACACGCTTTCATTCCCTGTTCGAGGCAAAACGAAAAGGGGCATCCGATTTTGCGGACACCCCTCTTCGTCTCTCGTGCGGATTCCGGACGATCCCCTACTCGGTTAGGATGCTGACATCGGGACGATTCTTAAACAGCGTCGTCACCAGCTCGAACTCGTAGCCCGGATCGACGATCACTTTCTTCAATGCAGGATCGGCCGGTTTCGAAAGGTCCGTGTTCGTGATCCGATTCTCGCCGAAATCAAGCGACGCGAGGCTTTCGATCGGCGCAAAGAGATGGTCGTGTCGCCGTACGGCCGGCAAATTGCGGAACCGTCGAGACGAGGGAGATTTCATATAATAAAGAACAGGCCGTCGACGATGTCGACGGCCTGTTTCGTACTCGGAGCCGGGATCGAACCGGCACGGCCATTACTGGCCACAGGATTTTAAGTCCGGCGTGTCTACCGATTCCACCATCCGAGCAGCCGCCTTTCGTCCGAAAGGCAGGACAAAAGTACGAATTAATATTCTATTCTGCAAGAAAACGCACCGTGCTCGTTCGGCTCGACGCAGGAGGTTCTGCACCGGATTCCGACGACGGTCGCGGCAACAGGAAGCCCTACCACTCGTTGTAATGAATCCGTCCGGCGTCGAACTTCCGTTTCGGTTCTCCGACGGCAGCCGGATAACCGATCGGAATGACGCACAGGGGCAGGATTCCCTCCGGCAGGGCGAGATTCGAACGGACGGCCTCCATCCGTTCGGCATAGGGATAGGCCGCCGTCCATACGCCGCCCAGCCCGAGCGAATGGGCGGCCAGCAGGATATTCTCGGCCGCAGCCGAGCAGTCCAGATACCAATAAGAGGAACGGGCCGGACTTCCGCACACGATCACGGCGCACGGCGCCTGAGCCAACATCTTGGCATAAGGCAGCGCTGCGGCCAGCGAATCGAGAATCGGCCGTTCGTTCACGACGACGAACTCCCACGGCCGCTGATCCTTTCCCGAAGGGGCCGACATGGCGGCGCGCAGCAACAGTTCGATCTTCTGCGGCTCGACGGTCCTGTCCTGATAGGTGCGGATGCTCGTGCGCGAAAAAATGGTCTCCAACGCCGGATTGGTTTCCGGCGTTCCGGTCGTCTTCGGGGTGCAGGCTGCGACCGACAATGCGGCGATACCTGCGGCGAGATAGATTCCGATCTTCATTTCCAACAATGATTTTCATGTCCGGCGGAAAGTCGCCCGACGAACCGGGCGGAAGCGGTTGCGTACCTATCCTGCGACCGACTCGTTTCGGCGGCGGCTGACTGCCCTGCCGCACAAAGATACGGAAAGATTTCCCGAAAACGACAAGAGGAAACGCCCTTTTCGACACGATTCGGATGGAAAAACGATTTCCGGACGATCCGAACCTCGCCCACATTCCTGTTTCGTCGGAATTTACATCATGCAAAATTGCCGGAATAAGAAAATTAAATTATAATTTAAAATAACGAGGATTACAAAACGGCAATCTATCCCGATTTTTCGGGATTTTTCCTCCGAAAACGGGAATTTAAAACGGCTAAATACTACGATCCGTAAGTTTCGATTCCGTTAAAATACGATAACGAAGCAGCGACGAGGCGCCCCGGAATACTCCGGAGTCATATCCAAGAATATAACATTATAATTTACAACAATATATAATATAAAAAGCAGATCGAACGGAGAGATTCAACGGTTGCATCGCTTTCGAAATAGAAAAATAAACTATCGAAATATTTGGTCATTCGAACTTTTTCCGCTATCTTGTTGCCATGTTAAATGGCATATTTCGAAACAAAGAGACCTCCGAAAGAGGGGAAACGGACTTAATGCTTACAGATTGTAATTAAAACGTGCAATTAACAGATAAATCGAATCTCTTTTCGAGTAAGTTTAATTTTAAAATTTCAGACGTATGAAAAGATTTTTACTGCCATTCATGTTGACGGCGCTGTCGATCGGTTACAGTTGCTCTTCGGACGAAGGGGGGGGGAATTCGAACCCGCCCGAATGTTCGATAACCGCTCCTGAGGACGGGGCGATTCTCGATCTGTATGAAGATCTCGTCATCAAAGGTACAGCCTCCGACAGCGACGGCAGCATCGTAAAAGTCGCATTGACGGTCGACGGAAAAGCTGTTGCGGATGTCACCAAAGTACCGTTCGAATACACGATTCCCGCCAGCGATCTCAAAGAAGGCGTCATGAAGATCAAGCTGGCCGTCGAAGACGACGGCGGCAATACGGCAACCGACGAAATTTCGGTGGCGATTCAGGATCAGTCCGAAGCGCCCGTGTGCAAGATTACAGCACCGGCCCACGGCGATGAACTGAACGCATTCGGACCGTTTACGATCAAAGGCGAAGGCGAAGCCGTTTCGGGAGAAATCTCCAAAGTAGCGTTGAAGATCAACGACGACGTGATTCCCGACGTGACCGCACTTCCCTTCGAGTACACCGTACCGGCAGCCACCTACCCTGTCGACACCTATGTTATTATACTCGAAGTGGAGAACAGCCGCGGTCTGGTCGCCAAGGATATGGTTACCGTCACGCTCGTCGACAAAAACGCAGCCCCCGTCTGCTCGATCGACGAACCGGCCGACGGCGCTTCGTTCGAGCCGACCGATGCCATCGTCGTGAAGGGTACGGGCAGCGACGAGGACGGCACGATCGCCAAAGCCGTGTTGAAGATCAACGACAAGGCCGTGGAATCGGTCGCTACGGTTCCGTTCGAATACACGCTCACCGACGAGCAGAAGGAGCCGGGGAACGTGAAGATCTCGCTGGAAGTAACCGACAACTACGGCAAGACCGCTACGGACGAGGTAACGGTCGTGATTCTCGGTCAGTTCCGCGAATTCACCGACACGCGTGACGGCAAAACCTACAAGACCGTCAAGATCGGCGAACAGATCTGGTTCGCCGAGAACTGCGCCTACCTGCCGCAGGTGATGAAGCCCTCCGAGTATTCGGCCGAAACGCCCTGTTATTATGTCTACGACTACGACGGCAACGACGTAGCCGCCGCCAAAGCGACCGAGAACTATCGCAACGAAGGCGTTCTTTACAACTGGCCGGCCGCCGGCGGCAATATGGATTCGAAGAACGACGCCATTCCCAGCGGCATTCAAGGGCCCTGTCCCGACGGCTGGCACGTGCCGAGCGAGGCCGAATGGGAGATTCTGTACAAATACGTTCGCGATCGAATTCCCGAAAACGAATCAGCGATCTACTGGGACGGTTCGACAGTCTACAATGTCAGCGGACATCTGCGTGCGAACGTTTGGCCAATCAAGGAAGACCCTGATTTCCCGCAACTGACCAAGGGCGGCATGGATACCTACGGGTTCGCGATACGTCCGAGCGGTTGCCTGCTGGGGAAAAACGGTTTTTACTACGGCCCCGGAGAGGTCGGAAGCAACGTCTCGTTTTGGACACCCCATTACGACGGTGTCACCTATCCCTCCAGTCCGGGCGGCGTAACGACAGGGGTGTCCAATTACAAATACGAACCCGATTTCGGCAGAGGGACATCGTGCGACCGCGCCTATCCGGTACGCTGCTTACAGAATTAGTACTTCGCATCTCCCGAACATCAGCGCAAGATGAAAAAATATCTGTTTCTGGCAGCCGCGTGTCTGTCGTTCGCCTTTACGGCATGCAGCGACGACAATACGCAGGACGAGGGTGAGAACACGGCCCCGACCTGCAAGATAACCGAACCGCTCGAAGGCGAGACCTACGATGCGAACCTCCCGCTTACGATCAAGGGGCGTATCAACGATAAGGAGAACAACGTCTCCGCAGTGAAACTGACCGTCGGCGGCGAAACGGTCGACGAAGAACTCTCTCTGCCGTTTTTCGAATGCACGATCGCACCCGAGAAACTGCAAAAGGGAGCGCTGACCGTCGCTCTTTACGTCGAGGATACCGGCGGCCTGAATGCACAGCATCAGGTGACCGTCAACCTCGAAAAGGATGTCAAACTGATGGTCAGCGACGACGGCAAGGACGAACTGACTTTCGATTACCGAAGCGGCGAGCGCGAAGTGCGTGTCGTTTCGGAGAAGAAATGGACGGTGTCGGTTCCCGAAGGCACGTGGTTCGAATCCTACGATGCGGCCTCGCAGCAGTGGGTCAAGAAAACCTCCATTTCGGGCGAAGGCAATACGGCCATCAAGCTCAGGGCGGGGGCCAACGATCTCTTCGAAGACCGATATGCGGAGTTGAAGATCAGCACGCCGGATGAAACCGGCAAGTTCGTCGTCGGACAAACGGCAAGTCCCAACATGCTCGACCTGATCGAAGACGAGATGCTGCGCATGGCCGCCGAAATCTCGGCGATCATGTACGGAATGGATGCCAACGAAGACGGCAAGGTATCCGCCTACGAAGCCGAACTCGTGCCGGAGGACGGCGCGCCCTACGGATTCGACGCCGGAGGGTGGCAGGTGGCTTCCACCAAGGGAATCGAGAACTTCCCGCACCTGCGGCATCTGGATGTCAACACCTCCGACAACCTGACCGAGATCGACCTCAGCGGAAACACCGAACTGATGAGTATCCATGTGCAGAACTGCAACAATTTGAAGACGCTGGATCTTTCGCCCTGTCCCAACCTCATGGAATTGGGCTGCAACTACGATGTTTTCCTTTCGGTGCGTCCGCAGATCGAGAAGATCAAGACGCAAATCCACACCTTGGGAATCTTCAACCGGAAGGCCGACGAAACGCCGTCGCTCGATTTCACGGGATTCAGCAACATGCAGCGCCTCTACGTCAACGACAACGGCCTGACCGAAATCAAACTCGCCGGCTGCAACAAACTATGGCGTTTCATAGCCAACGGCAATGCCTTCGAGGAGATCGACCTGAGCGAAGTGGAACGGTATCCCGGCAACGACTATTTCCTGGATAACAATCCGCATCTCAAACGGATCTATATTTGGAAAGGATACACGCACGATTTCTACAACATGACCTACGACGAGGCTAACAACGTGGAGATCATCGAGAAATAACGCTCTTTCACTCGTTCTCGATTCAGGAGCGGCCTCCCTGTCGGACAACCGGCAAAGGAGGCCGCTCCGTTTTCGATCCGCTGCGACCGACGCACCCTCCTGCCGCAGCGAAAGACGTTTTCCCGGGAAAAGAGTTATCTTTGTCCCGATACAAGCCTTCGGATTATGAAACGCGCACTCCTCTGTTCGGCTTTCGCCGCATTGCTGACCGGCTGCGGCCTCTGCCCGTCACCTCCCTCCGCCGCAACCGGCACGGCCGCCCGCTACCCGATCACAGACGTCGCAACGGCCCCCGCGACGCCGGTCCGGAATCAGGCGAAGTCGGGAACCTGCTGGGCCTTCGGCGGGGTGTCGCTCATCGAGAGCGAAGCGATCCGCACCCGACGGTGCACGCTCGATCTCTCGGAGATGTGGGTCGTCCGCCATGCCTACTTCGAAAAAGCCGTCAAGTACGTCCGCACACGCGGTCGTGTCGCTTTCGACCAGGGCGGCGAAATTCAGGACGTGCTGTGGCTGGTCGACCGCTACGGCATCGTGCCTCAATCCCTCTACGAAGGCGGAGCGGCCGACGGCACCTACGACCACGCCTCGCTGGCGAAGGCGATCCGGCGGCTGGCGAAACGGATCGTCGACAAAAAACTGTATGAAAAGGAGCATTGGCAGCGGATGATCGACGAAGAACTCGATCGGCGGCTGGGTGCGCGTCCCGACCGCTTCGTAATCGACGGGGTTGCCTACACGCCGTTTTCCTATGCCGACTCGATCGGCTTCCGGCGGGACGACTACGTCGCGTTGACCTCCTTCACCCACCACCCTTTTTTCGAACGGTTCGTGCTGGAAATTCCCGACAACTGGGCGGCGCACGCGACACTTAATATTCCGCTCGACTCGCTGATGCGACTGCTCGACAGCGCTCTTGCGGCCGGTTATACGGCAGCATGGGACGCCGATGTCTCGGAGCGGGGTTTCGGTCGACGGGCCGGCATCGCCCTGCTGCCGCAGCAGGAGGGACGCATCACGCTTCCCGCACCGGAGATCGTCGTGGACCAGCCGCTCCGCCAGCGGATGTTCGACACGCAGGCCACGACCGACGACCACGTCATGCACATCGTCGGCACGGCCGTCGATTCGCTCGGCAACAGCTATTACAAGGTGAAAAACTCTTGGGGCGAGCGGGCGGGACGCCACGGCTACTGGTATGCGTCGCCCGCCTATGTCGCAGGCAAAACCATCGAATTAGTACTCCCCCGCGCCGCTCTGGGCGTCGATCCAGGCGATGACGCCTTCCGTATCGAACGGTGAGAACCACCGAATCTCCGCATCGCGGCGAAACCATGTGAGCTGCCGCTTGGCATACCGACGTGAATTGCGTTTGATGAGCGTTATGGCTTCGTCGCGCGTAACCGTTCCGTCGAAATAATCGAAGAACTCCCTATACCCTACCGTTTGCAGTGCATTGAGGCTGCGGTAGGGCAACATCCGCCGCGCCTCCTCCTCCAACCCTGCCTCCAACATGGCGTCGACCCGCCGGTCGATGCGGGCGTACAGCTCCTCGCGCGGAAGCGTCACGCCGATCTTCACGATGTCGAACGGGCGTTGCTTGCGCAGTCCGGTACGCTGCGACGAAAAGGGTCTGCCGGTTTGCAGACAGACCTCTACGGCACGCAGCACACGTGCGGGATTCCGCAAGTCGACCTCCCCGTAATAGACCGGATCGAGCCTCTTCAACCGTTCGGCCAGCGCCTCCACCCCTTCGGTTTCGAGTTGCCGCATCAACTCCCTGCGAAGCGCCCCGTCCGCCTGCGGCAGATCGTCCATCCCTTCGCACAACGCCCGCACGTAAAGTCCCGACCCGCCGACGGCGACGACCCGCCGACCTCTCCGGAAGAGGGTTTCGAGCAGTTGCAATGCCGACGATTCGAATGCGCCGCAATTGAACTCCTGCGTAATGTTATGCGACGCAATGAAATGATGCTCAACGGCATGAAGTTGATCGGAGGAAGGTTGTGCGGTACCGATCGGCAACTCCCGGTAAATCTGCCGGGAATCGGTCGAAAGAATCGGTGCGCCGTAGTGACCGGCGATACGGACGCTCAGATCCGTTTTTCCCGCTCCGGTAGGGCCGACGATCACGATCAGTTGCGACCTACTCATCGTCCAAACTGTCGTCGCCCTCGAATTCGCCGAAATCGTCCATCATCTGCTCGAAGATCGAGCCGTCGTCCTCGTTCGCCGCAGGATCGTACTGGTCGGGAGCCGGAGCATGTTCGAATGCCACGCGCGGATACTCCATCGTCGGCTCGGGCTTCTTCGCTTCGGTCAATTCGAGGTAAAGGGCCCTGTTGTTCAACTGATCGAAGAGATAGATCAATCGTTCCCTGTTGTGATGAAGCAGTTGACCGAGCGATACGTTCTCCATCGGAATGCTTTCGGGGTCTCCCATGTCGAGCAGCGTATATTCCTGCAATCGCTCCCATTGCCCGTCGGCCGTAAAGAACGAAGTCATGCACGCTTCATAACCGAGAATCCGCACGAGGAATTCGTGAAAACCGCGCAACGTCATATCGTAGGGCACTTCGAGATCGCGGACGAAATTATCGTTTTCGTCGCTCAACATACGGAATTTGAATACCATCGACATATTCTCTGAATCTTTAAGATCGGGAAGAATTTCGCCCGCCTCGGAACCGAACCGCCCTCGGCGAAGATTTATCCCATAGCAAAGATACGAATAAGCGAGGGCAATGTCAAATTTATTTGAACATTGCCGAGCGGGAGTATCTACGGCAAAGCCAAAGATACGAAAAGTCGAGCGCAGAAACAAGCGTCAGCTTGATTATGCCGAGCGAAAGCATCTAAGGCGTAGCCGAAGATTAGGGAATTCCGGAATCGCCCTCTCACGATGTTTTTCCGGATCAGATCGTACCGAGAAACCGCATCGTATCCACGTCGTCGGCATAATCGGTCAAACCGGGATGCTGCGCCCGCCCGAAAGCGACGCGGCGGGAGTGCCGCACACACTGCGAAACGACGCATTGCAACCGATCGTCATGGGCCGCCAACCACGCTTCCACATCGGCAAGCGAGTCGTAAAACGTATAGTGGATGCGGCTGAGCGCCGCCGGAAACGACCGATCTTCGCACAATACCGCCCCGTCCAGGTCGACGAACGGCATTCGGCGCATCCGCAGAAGGGCGCGTTCCCGAAGATAATTGCGGCGATATTTTTCATTGAGCGCCGTGCAACGCAACTCCGGCAGATACCCGCGCGGCAGAAACAGCAACGACACGTTGCGGCATCCCAGCCCCGAATAGGAGAAAATATCCTCTTCCAGGCCGCTCAGCTCCGCCGCCGTCTCCCTGCCCGACAAGACCGCGACCGACTGCCGGCTTCCGCGCAACAACGACGGAATGCCGCCGAACAGCATCCGAAAATAGCGGTTCGCGTTGTCGCTTCCGGTTGCGATGACTGCATCCGGTCGCTCACCCTGCTCTGCCATCCGAAGAGGAATAGCCGGATCGATCGTTCTCAGCAAATCAACGACATAACCGATCAGAACGGTATCTTTACTCGAAGGTTTGACCCTGCACGCATGCCCGCTCGCGAGCACGCACAACAGATCGAAAAAACCGACCAGCGGAATATTACCGGCCATAACCACCAATACCCGCTTCGGCGTCCGCACCGGAGGATATGCGCCCGCCCACGCTTCGAGCCGTTGCCGTTCGAGCATCTCGCAGCGAATAGCCTTCACGGCCCGGATGATCTCCTGCGGCAGAAACCACGGATTTTCGACTGCGGCACGGCGAACGACCTCCACCGTATCCGGCGTCTTTCCGAACGCCGCCAGCCGATGCCCCAGCACGGAGAATATGTCGATCATGCGATTCATGCTCCGGCAAAGATACGGATAAGCGAGAGCAAAAGCAAACGCAGTTTGTGTTTTGCCGAGCAGGAGCATCTCCGGTGCAGCCAAAGATGCGAATAAGCGAGTGCAATGTCAAATTTATTTGAACATTGCCGAACGAGAGTATCTTCGACGAAG
>ERZ833963.103-NODE-103-length-124201-cov-11.160682_pt1 | contig 124201 bp, 116 predicted proteins | sample MGYA00519693_ERZ833963 | MGnify/ENA primary metagenome ERZ833963 (study PRJEB31850, sample SAMEA3708748) | human gut metagenome | biome: human gut; feature: human-associated habitat; material: faeces | place: China | collected 2014 ...
ACTACCTTAATTTTAATTTCTTTTGAAAACATAAAAAGAACCTCATAAGTTTGGATTACTCCAACTTATGGGGTTCAGTTCATTATGTAAAAGAGAACAATTCTCTTTTACATAACCCTCAATTTATTTATAAAATGATTACTTAGCCGAAACTTCACTATCAGAAAGTTCTTGAATATAGTTGTAAGCTTGTTGTCCGGCAATTCCACCTTCACCAACAGCGATAGCAACTTGACGCAAGTCTTTCTTTCTAACATCACCGACAGCAAAGATTCCAGGAACCTTTGTTTCCATGTGTTCATTAGTATCGATCCAACCATCTTTATCAAGCACACCTAGGCCCTTGAATGGTTCAGTCATTGGTTTGATACCAACATAGATAAAGGCACCCTTAGCTGGAACGACATGTTCCTCACCAGTCTTTTTGTCAACATAACGTACACCGGAAACCTTTTCGTCTTCACTTGTGATTTCCTTAACATCAGCATTCCAAACGAATTTGATCTTATCATTCTTAAATGCACGATCTTGCAAAATCTTTTGGGCACGTAATTGATCACGACGGTGAATAATTGTTACGGACTTAGCTAATTGTGTTAAATAAATACCTTCTTCAACGGCAGAATCTCCACCACCGATAACGGCAACGTCTTGACCTTTGAAGAATGCACCATCACAGACAGCACAGTAAGAAACTCCACGACCTGATAATTCTTCCTCACCAGGTACGCCAATCTTCTTGTATTGTGAACCAGTGGCAATAATCAAAGCCTTTGTTTCATAATCGCCATCATCTGTATGGATGATTTTAACATTCCCTTTATCTTCAACTGATTCAACAGCACCATAACCAAAGTCAGCTCCAAATTGAGTTGATGATTTATACATCTTTTCACTTAGGTCTGGGCCCAAAATTGAATCAAAGCCAGGATAATTTTCGATTGCAGCGGTGTTGTTCATTTGACCACCATAAATACCACGATCAAGAATCATTACTGACAAATTAGCACGTGAAGCGTATAAAGCAGCTGTTAAACCACCAGGTCCCGCACCAATAACTACTACATCATATGTTTTCATCGTCGAATTACCTCCTATTACTCAACAAATATTACCATTATTTTTCAACTTGGCAATTAAGTTGCTCACAATTCATTGTACCAAGGTTGTTTTTGTCGTTTACGTCGATAAATGAATAAACCGATAGCGACAACGAATAAAACTAATGATAAGACTTGTGAAACTCTAACTCCAGGAAGGATGTACAAACTATCCGTTCGCATCCCTTCGACAAAGAATCGAACAGCTGGATACCAAATTAAGTAGGCTAAAAATACTTCTCCACGCTTAAAGAGGTGCTTTTTATTTCTCAAAACTAAGATCAAAACTAAACCAATCAAATTTCCAACAGATTCATACAAAAATGTTGGTTGACGATAAGCTCCATTGATATACATTTGTTCAATAATAAAATGTGGCAAATGCAATGATTGCAAAAAGTCTAAACTAGTTTTGGCACCAAAAGCCTCTTGATTCATGAAATTACCCCAACGACCAACAATTTGACCAAATAAGACTGATGGTGCTGCAATATCTAACATCAACCAAGGAGAAATATTTCTCTTTTTGCACAAGACTAGTAATACGATAAAAGCAGCGATCAAACCACCATAAATGGCAATTCCACCGTGCCAAATCTTAATAATTTCACTCGGATTGGCCAGATAAAATGGCAATTCAAAAATCACATAATACAATCGAGCACCAACTAAGGCAATCGGTACCCCATACAAGACTAAATCCAAAATATTATCTGGATCGAGATGACGTCTTTTGGCCTCACGCATTGCCATAATGACACCTACTAAAGCGCCTAAGGCAATGATGATTCCATACCAATGTACTTGTAATCCCCCCAGATTAAACGCAATTGGATTCAATGCTAATAGGTTAAAACTCATTACTTACCTTCTCCATCATTTTTTGTTTTGGCTTCATTTTCTTTGATCAATAAGCCTAAATTATCTTCGAATTTCTTAGTGGCATCGTAGCCCATCTTTTTAGCACGATAGTTCATCGCCGCAACTTCAATAATGATAGAAATATTACGACCAACTTTAACTGGTACAGTGATTTGAGGAACATCAACGTCAAAGAAAGTACGCTTATCTTCCAAAGTTCCGATTCGATCGTAATTCTTATCAGCTGACCAATTTTCCAAATTGATGATCAATTGAATTTCACTCTTGGAACGAACAGCACCGGCACCGAAGAGATTCATCACATCGATAATTCCGATACCACGAATTTCTAGCAAGTGATTTAAAATCTTAGGAGCTTCACCAACGATAGTTTTTTCATCACGTTGGTAAACATCGACACGATCGTCAGCAATCAAACGGTGACCTCTCTTAACTAGTTCCAAAGCTGTTTCACTCTTACCAATTCCAGAATGTCCTGTCAATAGGATTCCAATACCATAAACATCGACTAAAACACCGTGGATGGATTCTCTAGGTGCTAATTTTTCATCGAGGTATTCAGTAATCATACTAGAAAGTCTTGTTGTAGGTAAAGTCGAACCAATTACCGGTACGTTGTGTTCCTTAGCCGCTTGCAAAATTTCTTTACTAGGTTGAATATTTCTAGAAATAAGTAGTGCTGGCGTATCTTCACGACACAATTCCAACATAACCTTATAACGGTTGTTGCTTGTCATTGAACGTGAATAAGCCGATTCAGTTTGTCCAAATAATTGAATTCTTTCACTAGGATAATAGTCAAAGTAACCAGTTAACTCAATTCCTGGACGAGAAATATCACTAGTAATAACTTTTTTACCTTCAAGAAGCTCTTCGCCGCTATAAACTTTTAATTCATTATCTTTTACCAATTGTGATACAGTAACAAAATTTGTCATAACCCAGCCTCACTAATTCATGTTTTACCTTAAGTTTATCATTAAATGATACAAAAAAAACGCGTTCTAGACGCGTCTTTGAAAATTGTCTTTCGTATAATTGTTAATAATAGAATAACAAATTGCTAAAATTACTGCTACGACTAATGCCGAACCAAAACCATTAAAATGAAAACTTGCTGATCCTACTAAAACAGAAGTCAGTTCCAAAGTAATAGCATTAATCACAAACGAAAATAATCCGAAAGTGATAAAAGTAATCGGCAATGAAATAATGTGCAACAGTGGCTTAATAGTTCCATTCAGAATTACCAAAACCAAACTTGCTAAAATAGCCGTACCTAAACTATCAATTTGAAACATCCCCGGCAAAACACGCGCAATTGCTAAAAACAACAGCGTTTGAATTACCAGTCTGATTAATAACTTCATTGCATACCCTCATTTAATTAGTATTTAAATCAATAATATTTTTTGGGAGCCTTAGGTCGACGGTATTTCTTTCTAAAATCAGTTTCTTGAATGTTACGAGTTTCCGGAAATGAAAAGACGCAAACTACATAAACCAAAATCGTCAAAAAATAAGTCAACGGTGTTAAGAAAATAAATAACAGGCGAATCCAAGTCGAGTCGATTCCAAAGTACTCACCTAATCCTCCACAAACACCTGCAAGCATCCGATTTGTACTAGATCTCGTGATCCTATTTCTCATAAAATATCACCTCAACTCGTTCCAAAAATATTAAACACATGCCTATTCAGCAATATGCTTCCGATTCAGTTCTACCACATGTCCAGTGTTCAAGTAAACTACCCATTCGCAAATATTAGTTGCATAGTCACCAACACGTTCCAAATAACTAGCTACTAACATGTAAGAGGAGCCACTCAAAACATTCTCAACAGTCTTTTGCATATCTTTAATACACAATTCATTGATCATAGTACTTTTAGCATCGATTTCAATATCGCGATGAGCAACTTCTTCAGCCATCTTACTGTCTCTTTTTAGATAAGCTTCTAGTGAATCTTCAACGATAGATGTTGCCATATCGCCCATTTCACCAATGACCTTTTCGATTTCTGGAATTCTAGTCTCACCTTTGACCCGAATTGTTTCTTGCGCAATACTTACAGCATGGTCACCCATTCGCTCTAAATCAGAACTTGCCTTTAATACTGTCACAATCATTCTTAAATCGGATGTCACAGGTTGTTGCAGAGCAATCATTTCAAAAGATTCTTTTTCAAGATCCATTTCTCGTTTGTTGATTACATGGTCATGCTGAATTACATCTTTTGCCAAAGCCTTGTCATGATCTATATATGCTTTAACGGATTTCATAATGGCTTCACTGGCCATCATACCCATCTCTGAGAACCGTAAATGTAGATTATTTAATTGTTCTTCAAAAGTAGTACGCATTTTCTTTTCTCCTAACCGAATTTTCCAGAAATATAATCCTCCGTCTGTTTTTCCTTCGGATTTAAGAAAATATTTCTAGTTTTATCCGCCTCAATCAATTCCCCATTTAGGAAGAAAGCGGTCTGATCTGATATTCTTGATGCCTGTTGCATATTGTGTGTAACGGTAATAATTGTGTAATCCTCACGTAAGCGAAGCATAGTATCTTCAACCTTGGATGAAGAAATTGGATCCAAAGCTGAAGTTGGTTCATCTAATAAGATGATATCAGGTTTCACTGCCAAAACTCTAGCAATACATACTCTCTGTTGCTGACCACCGGATAATGACAAAGCACTTTGATGTAATTTATCTTTGACGTCATCCCAAACAGCAGCACTTTGCAAACTAGTTTCAACAGCTTCATCCAAAACAGCTTTATCTTTCACGCCCGCAAGTCTTAGTCCATATACTACATTATCATAAATTGAAAAAGGAAATGGATTTGGTTGTTGAAAAACCATTCCAACTTGTTTACGCAATTCAACCGTATCAATATTAGGAGCATAAATGTTTTTTCCATTTAGACTAATAGTTCCAGTGATCGTTACATCAGGAATCAAGTCGTTCATGCGGTTAAGACATCTAAGATAAGTTGACTTACCACATCCAGAAGGACCAATCAAAGCTGTGATTTCATTTTTGTTGAAGTCCAGATTAATGCCTTTTAAGGCTTCTTTTTTACCATAAAATAAATGTACATCAGATGATGTTAAAATTTTTTCTGTCAATATGAGTGCTCCTATCCAAAGTGTCCAGAAACATAATCTTCAGTTGTCTTAATCTTAGGACGCGTAAAGATTTTTCTAGTTTCATTAAATTCGACAGCATGTCCCATGTGGAAAAATGCTGTGTAATCACTGATTCTAGCTGCTTGTTGCATGTTGTGCGTAACGATAATAATTGTAAACTTATCCTTCAAGCTCAACATTGTTTCTTCAACATTTGACGTTGATATTGGATCTAGCGCACTTGCAGGTTCATCCATCAATAAAATATCCGGTTTCATTGCAATGGCTCTAGCAATACAAAGTCTTTGTTGTTGACCCCCAGAGAGTGCTAATGCACTTTTGTTAAGATCATCTTTAACTTGGTCCCATAAGGAAGCTTGTTTCAAAGTTGTCTCAACGATTTCATCTAATTTATCCTTGTCATGTAAGCCATGACGTTTTAAAGCAAAAGTAATATTGTCATAAATTGATTTAGAAAATGGATTAGGACGTTGAAAAACCATCCCAATATGTTTTCTAACTTCATAAATATCAACATTATCTTTATTGATATCTAAACCACGATACATGATCTGACCTTTAACACTAGCACTTGGTACTTCATCGTTCATTCGATTTAAAGATCTTAAATAAGTCGATTTACCAGAACCAGAGGCACCGATTAAAGAGGTAATCTTGTATCTTTCAAATTGAAGCGATGCTTTGTGCATGGCTTCTTTTTCGCCATAAAAAACTTGTAGATCCTTAGTCTTCATGGCGATTTCATGTTTATCCTCGTCCAAATGAAGGATGTATTGTTGTTCATTTTGTTCTGTCATATTCTACTCACCCGTCATCTTTTTATAAACTAAATTACCAATATATCTAGATAGAAGATTAAAAATCAATACGGCAATAATCAACACGGCTGAAGCTCCGGCAGAAACTTGCACTGCATCAGGAATCAAACCTTCAGAGTTAACTTTCCAAATATGTACCGCCAAAGTTTCAGCTGGTCTCATCAAGTTCAACGGACTTGTGATACTGAAGATATTGAAATTAGTAAAGTCTAAAGGTGGAGCAGATTGACCGGCTGTATAAATCAAAGCCGCAGCCTCACCAAATACTCTTCCGGCACCAATGATCATCCCGGTAATAATTCCTGGTAATCCATCAGGAATAATAACGTGAATCACTGTTTCCCATTTTGATAATCCTAAAGCAAGTCCAGCTTCTCGTTGAGACTGAGGAACAGACTTCAATGAATCTTCCACATTTCTCGTTAGAATTGGCAAGTTAAAGACTGTCAAAGTTAGCGCACCAGAAAGGATTGAAAATCCAAATTTAAAACTAATTACAAAAATCAAGAATCCAAACAAACCGACAACGATTGATGGCAAAGAACTTAAAACTTCAATCGAAACACGAATCAATTCAACGAATTTATTCTTTCCAGCGTATTCAGACAAGTAAATTCCGGCACAAATTGAGATTGGAATTGAAATCAACATCGACAAAATCAATAAGAAAAACGAGTTGAATAATTGAATTCCAACACCACTTCCGGCTTGGAAAGCTTTTGAACCAGAAGTTAAGAAATGCCAATTAACATATCTCAAACCACTACCCAAAATATAAATCAATAAACCTAGCAAGATTAAGACAATAATGCCTGACATCACATAAATGACACCTGTAGCGATCTTGTCTTTATTTTTCTCATTAAACACTAGAATTCACCTCGCTTAGCAATTGATCTGATGATGAAGTTGAAGAATAGAGACATCAACAACAATAGTAAAGCTAATGACCAAAGCGCATTGTTAGGCGTTGATCCCATAATGGTATTTCCCATATTCATCGTCAAAACACTAGTTAAAGTCGATGATGGCGAAACCAAATTTTGTGGTAGTAGCATGGCATTACCGATAACCATTTGAACAGCCAAAGCTTCACCAAAAGCTCTTGCCATACCAAAGACAACAGCTGTCAATAATCCTGGTGTAGCTGCCCTCAAGATTACTTTGTGAATCGTTTGCCATCTAGTAGCACCTAAGGCTAAGGAAGCTTCACGATAATATCTTGGAACTGCCCTTAATGCATCAACGGACATTGAAGTAATTGTTGGCAAAATCATTACGAATAAAACAAATGATCCAGCTAAAATACCAAATCCACTACCACCAGCAATTTTTCTTACAAAAGGTACCACAATTGTTAAACCGATAAATCCGTAAACAACTGAAGGAATACCTACTAATAATTCAATCACAGGTTGTAAAATTTTGCGCCCCCATTTAGGCGAAATCTCTGTCATAAATAAAGCGGCCGCAATCGCAAATGGCGTACCGATTAGAGCTGCAATCAAGGTAACTGCAAACGAGCCAACAATCATCGGCGCAGCTCCCACAATTGGATGTCCAGCACTATCAAGTTTATTTGGAGCCCAAACAGAATGCGTTAGAAAATCAATTGGATTTACACCATCTTTAATAAAGATTAAAACCCCACGTGATGCGATAAAACCAATAATCGTAACCACTAATAAGACAATAATGGCAGTAAAACTGAAAGATATAATCTTACCGCGAGTTTCACGTTTAGCGGAAACTGATTTTTTCGTTAAACTTTCTTTGATTGGATCTTTCAAATTACTTTACCCCCTTTGAAACGGGCGTAACATTGCCCTTATAATCCTTTTGATACTTCATTTCATTAATTGGAACATAATTCATTTTTTTAACAACTTTATTTTGAATCCTATCAGTCATAATGAATTCAAGAAACTCTTTAGTCATAGAACTTGGTTGACCATTTGTATACAAATGCTCGTATGACCAAATCTTCCATTTATTGTTTTCAATATTTTTAATTGTTGGCGCAATGCCATTTATATTTACGGTCTTAACTGCGTCATTTAAATAAGGCATAGCCAAATAACTTATTGAACCAGCTGTATTGTTAACGATTTGACGGACCATTCCACTAGAATCTTGTTCTTGTGAGCGGACAAATGGTGCCCCGTTCATAACGTCGCTTTCAAAAGCAGCTCTAGTACCACTACCATCAGCACGGTTGATAATCGTGATTTTTAAGTCTTGACCACCAACTTGTTTCCAGTTAGTTATTTCGCCGGAAAAAATCTCACGTAATTGCTTGATCGTCAGTGACTTAACTTTGACGTCTTTATTAACGATTGGAATCATTCCAACTGCAGCTATTCGATGATCAACAAGTTTGCTAGCATCAATACCCTTTTTCTGCTCTGCATACAAATCAGAATTACCGATATTTACGGCACCTTGTTGAATCTGGCTGAGTCCTGTACCGGTTCCTCCACCTTGGACGTTAACGTATCTATTGGGGTTACTCTTTGAAAATTCTTCCCCCGCTAATTCCACTAACGGTTGAGCAGCTGACGAACCAACTGCTGTAATAGTTTCTTGGCTTGAAGTGCCTTTGCAACCACTCAAAACAAAAATAATTGGAATCATAATTGCAAATAATGCAACAAGTCTCTTTTTCAATGTTCTCACCTCTATCCGACTAGAATAATACACAATTGTATATTTTTTGTATAAAAAAAAGCTGTAACAAAATAAAATATTTTGTTGCAGCAATTTTATTAAAGTGGTACGTCAACTGTAAACGTTGTCCCTAATCCCTTATTAGACTCGATTCTGATATCTCCGTCCAATGTATCAAGGGTCTCCTTGACGATAGCCAATCCTAACCCAGTTCCACCGGTTTCCAGACTTCTGGAACGGTCAACTCGATAAAATCTTTCAAAAATTCGACCTTGATCTTCTTCAGAGATTCCAATTCCAGTATCTTTAATAACAAATTTAATTCGATTTTCAATTTCATCATGATGTACTTCTAAATCAATCTCACCATTTTCTTTGTTGTAAGAAATGGCATTCTTGATCAAATTACGGAAGACAAGATTGATTTTTTCTTTATTGATCGTTACTTCGGGATTACCAAAGTACTGTTGTTTAACTGTTATATTGTGCTTCTTAATCGCAATTGACTGACGATCCAAAATCTTATCAATGTCATCATGCAAATTAATCGTATCAGCCTTTTGCGTATCACGTTTAACTTTAGATAATGACAAAATATCTTGAATTAAATCAGACAAACGAACACTTTCGCTATGAATAATTCCCAAGAAATGATCTAGCTTCTTAGGATCATCTTTAGCACCATTAAGCAAAGTCTCTGAGAAGCCTTCAATTGAGGTTACCGGCGTTTTTAATTCGTGACTGACATTATTAACAAAGTCTACTTGCATACGCTCAATTTGACGACTCTGTGTTAAATCATACAAGATTACTAGGACTTGTTGTTCATAATCTTCTCTTGAGTGAACCAAACGAATAACATTAGCATCCACAAATTTTTGTGAATTACCAACTAATTGAATTTCACGATGATGGTTCTTGTTTTTCTTCAAAGTATGCTCAATCATACGACTCAAACTATAAGTTTTAACATCTTCAATGAACGGATGAATTTCATTAGAAATATTTTCATCCAACAAACTCGACATCGCTTGATTGTGCAACAAGACATCCCCTTGCGAGTTCAACAACATAACTCCAATTGGCAAATGTCCAACCAAACCACGAAAACGTCTTTCACGTAATCTAACATCGTCACGCAATTCATTGATATCCATACTAATTTTGTTAGTTTGTTCAACCAAACCGTATAACTCATCAGTTGGTGACAAAATCAATGAAGACATTTCCTTATCTTTGCGAACTCGACGCAAGTTTTCAGTTACATTTTTAATATCGGCACTCAATTGCTGACGCTTGCGATAATAGAATAAAATCACTGAATCAGTAATTAAGAAATACATCAAAGTAACGATCACAAAAGTCATTGGACTTTGGCTCCAAAAACGATTGTAGGTCTTAGCTACAATGTGACGACTAGAACTCGACATGAAATACATCGTTCTAGTAGTAAAGGTCTTATCAGTCACATAATTCTTGCCAGGAGTAGTCCGGCCATTGTGATACATGTCGTAAGCCTTTTTTTGCATCGTAGTATTTTCTTGACTGGCATCGACATAATTCAAGCCAGCAATTCTAGCTGCGTCTGCAGGTTCATGGTTTTTCTTTAATTCTTTATAAGAGATGGTTTCCTCGGTAAACATATTGTTTTGAGAATCCGCCAAAATATTATCGGAGAAAGTAACTAAAATCAAAAATATTGCAACAGAAATCAAAATGGCAACTATTGGTCCAATTCTTTTCTTCATAAATGTCATACCTCTAAAATATAACCGAATCCATGCACGGTTTTTATTATTTGTGGGTTCTTTGTATCCTGTTCAATTTTATCACGAAGATGGCTAATTTGAATATCGACCATCCGCATTTGTGAATTAGAATTAATGCCCCAGACATTGTCGAAAATCTGTTCTCGAGAAACGACAATACCTTTATTTCTAATCAAAAATTCCAATAATTCATATTCTTTTTTAGTTAGCGAAATTTCTTTGCCATCTAAAATAAGTCCTTTGACATCAGTATTGAGTTCAAAGGTTTTACTCTTCTTCTCTCCCGAAGTTCGGCGCAACACTACTTCGATTCGAGCTAATAATTCCTTAATACTAAAGGGCTTAGTGACATAATCATCTGCACCACTAACTAATCCCTCAATCTTGTTATCTTCTGAATCTACAGCTGTTAGAAAAATAACTGGCGTTAGATTACCGGATTTACGCATTTTTTTCAAAACTTCAATTCCACTCATTTTGGGCAACATTTGATCTAACAACATCAAATCAAAAGTCTGCTCGTTTACTTTGTCAAAGGCTTCTTGACCGTCTTTAGCAGTGGACACTTGATAATCATTACTTTCCAAATTATATTCAATCAACTCTAAAATCGAAGGTTCATCATCGACAACTAAGATTTTTTTCTTCATCTTTATTTGGCTCCTTGTAATTTCCATTGGAGATAAGCATAAATAAATGGATCTAAATCACCATCCATAACGCCTTGACCATTGCTAGTAGAGTAATTTGAGCGATGATCTTTGACCATAGTATATGGATGAAATACATAAGAACGGATCTGTGAACCCCAACCAATATCTAGTTGTTCACCTTGAATCTCAGCATGCTTCTTGGCACGTTCTTCCTCTTCTCTTTGGAACAACTTAGCCTTCAACATGTTCATAGCTGTTTCCCTGTTTTGCAATTGTGAACGTTGTGCTTGCGAACTGACAACGATACCTGTTGGCAAATGGGTAATTCTAACCGCTGAAGAAGTCTTATTGATATGTTGACCACCGGCACCAGAAGATCTAAATACATCAACTCGCAAATCATCATCATTAATATCAACGTGAATACTATCGTCCAATTCAGGCATCACGTCAACTGATGCAAATGATGTATGACGACGACCAGCAGAATCGAATGGAGAAATTCTAACCAATCGATGGACCCCACGTTCAGAGCGCAGCAATCCATAAGCATTTTTACCACGAATCATCATGGAAACACTCTTGATACCAGCTTCATCACCTGGTTGATAATCTTCAATTTCAACTGAGAAATGATGTTGTTCAGCCCATCTTTGATACATTCTCAAAAGCATCGAACCCCAATCTTGCGATTCAGTTCCACCAGCTCCTGGGTGGATTTCCAAAATTGCATTGTGAGAATCATATGGTTCGGCTAATAACATCATTAACTCATATGAACGAAGCTTTTCAGCTAATTTAGACGAATCGTCTACTAATTGTTGCATCAAATCATCTTCTGGATCGTCTTGATACAGCTCGGCTAAAACTTGTAAATTTTCTAAACCTTCACTTAATTCTTTAAAATTATCAAATTTGTCCTTTAAAGAATTAGTCTCATCAATCAGTTTTTGAGCTTTTTCATGATCATCCCAAAAACCATTCTCAGTCATCTGATGTTCATTTTCAGCAATACTTTCTTCGAGATTCTCTAAGTCAAAGAGACCCCCTGAACTGCTTTATTTTGTCTTCCATCTCAGAAATTTTATTTTTAATTTCACCAAATTCCATAACGTCACCTATAAAAAAAGCAGGCCACCGGCCCGCTTTTATCTTTCCATATTTTGTCTGATTTCGGCCTTCATGAATAGTCTTGTAACATCATATTCAATATCTGAAATCATTTCTTCAAACATACGATATCCTTCTTCTTGGTACTCAACCAAAGGATTCAATTGTCCATAACCACGTAGACCAATTGATTGACGTAGTTGATCCATGGCATCGATATGATCAGTCCAATGTTCATCAACAACTCTAAGTATAACAACTTTTTCAAATTCTAGCATTTGTGAAGGATCACCAAGTTGTTGTTTCTTTTGTTCATAGTTCTTGTGAACAAAGTCCATCAAATACTTAACAATTTCTTCAGGCTTCTTAAGTTGTAAATCGACAACGCTCATTTGATCGTCATTAACTAAGGCAGCTTTGGCAAAGTCAGCGATGGCTTCTAATTCCCAATCTTCTTCCTTACCTTGTGTATGAACATCAACTTGTGCCTTAATAGTTCTTTCGATCATAGGAAGCAATACTCGATCAAGATCCTTGTCTTCGTTGATAACTTCCATACGCTCTTTATAAATAACTTCACGCTGTTCACGCATAACATCATCATATTGAAGAGTATTCTTACGTGTATCGTAGTTATTACCTTCAACACGCTTTTGAGCAGATTCAACTTGACGAGTCATCATCTTACTTTGAATAACGGCATCGTCATCTTCAATCTTCAAAGCCTTTAGAACACGTTTGATTCGATCAGAACCGAAACGTTTCATCAAGTCATCTTCTAGTGACATGTAGAATTGTGTTACACCAGGATCACCTTGACGACCAGAACGTCCACGCAACTGATTATCGATACGACGTGATTCATGACGCTCAGTACCAATAACACATAGTCCACCTAGTTCAACAACACCAGGTCCAAGTTTAATATCAGTACCACGACCAGCCATATTAGTAGCAATCGTAACTGCACCACGTTGACCAGCGTTCATAATAATTTCAGCTTCTTTGGCGTGGTTCTTAGCATTCAAGACAGCATGTGGAATACCTTCTTTATCTAATAACTTAGATAGGTATTCTGAAGATTCAACCGCAACAGTACCAACTAGTAATGGTTGTCCCTTAGCATGACGTTTCTTGATTTCACGAACAACGGCCGCAAACTTACTCTTCAAAGTTGGGTACAAAACGTCTTCTTTGTCGACACGGATAACTGGTTTGTTAGTAGGAATTGAAATAACTTCCATGTTATAGATTTCTCTAAATTCTTCAGCTTCTGTCTTAGCAGTACCAGTCATACCAGCTAGCTTGTCATACATACGGAAGAAGTTTTGATAAGTAATGTTGGCCATAGTCTTAGTTTCATCTTGGATTTCTACGCCTTCTTTAGCTTCAATAGCTTGGTGTAATCCATCAGAATAACGACGACCATCCATTACACGACCAGTAAATTGGTCAACGATTTTAACTTCGCCTTCTTGAACCACATAATCAATATTCAAACTCATGATGTAATTAGCACGCAAAGCTTGATCCAAATGGTGGTTCAAAACAGTATTATCAATGTCATAAAGGTTATCAAGACCGAAGTAATCTTCAGCCTTTCTAATTCCTGTTTCAGTCAAACTGATTGACTTTGTAGGCCAATCAATCTTGTAATCATCTTTTTCAAGAGTTTTGGCAAAACGGTCAGCACGAACGTACATTGCAGTTGACTTCTCAGCTGCACCAGAAATGATCAAAGGAGTTCTAGCTTCATCAATTAAAATTGAATCAACTTCATCGACAATAGCATAGTGAAGTGGACGTTGAACCATTTGCTCTTTGTAAACAACCATGTTGTCACGCAAATAATCAAATCCTAGTTCACTATTAGTTGAGTAAGTAATGTCACAATTGTAAGCATCACGTTTCTCTTCAGAACTCATGCTATTAACATTTAGTCCAACTGATAAACCTAGCCAATTGTACAATTCACCCATTTGCTTAGCATCACGGCCTGACAAATATTCGTTAACTGTAACAACGTGTACACCCTTGCCTTCAAGAGCATTCAAGTATACTGGCAATGTAGCTGTCAAAGTTTTACCTTCACCAGTTTTCATTTCCGCAATATTACCTTCGTGCAAAGTAATACCACCGATTAATTGAACTCTAAATGGATAGAGTCCAAGAACTCTTTTTGCACCTTCACGAGCTGTAGCAAAAGCTTCAGGTAAAATATCATCGAGTGTTTCACCCTTAGCTAGTCTTTCTTTAAATTGTGGAGTCTTAGCTTTTAGATCGTCATCAGATAGCTTGCTGTATTCATCAGCATAGCTTTCAATCTTATCGGCAATCTTGCCCATACGTTTGACTTCTCTTTTATCACTTTCGACCCATTTTCTTAGTGGATTTGCCATATTAATATATCTCTCCTAAGTGTTATAAACATACTCTTAATAGTAGCATTAATTTTTAAACTTTTAAACTTAATATCAATTAAACAGACTTTTCAGGATTACAATGATACACCATTTGCGGGTCTTTTTGTGTTAAGAAAGCTTTACAATTCAGCTGAAGATACAAAAAAAGCCGAGATGTCAATTCATCTCAGCTTAAAAATTATTTTTATTCGTTAGTTTCAATTAGACCATATTTACCATCGTTACGTTTATAAACGATGCTTGCCCCATTTGTTTCTGAATCCTCAAAGATAAAGAATTCGTGGCCTAACATTTCCATTTGTAGAACAGCCTCTTCGGCATCCATTGGTTTCAATGATAACCGCTTTGTTCTAACAATTTGTGATTTGTCCTCTTCTGTATCCTTTGGTGTAATGTCATCTAAAGGAAGATCCTTCAAGCTGCCGCCCTCGCGACTCTTACGATTTACACGTGTCTTGAATTTCTTTACTTGTCTTTCTAGCTTATCGACAACTAAATCAATTCCGGCATACAAATCATCATTTACTTCCTCAGCTCTCAATGTGATGTATGGTAGTGGAATTGTTACTTCAACCTTTGTACCTTTTGAAGGGTATGTTTTTAAGTTTACATGAGCAATTGGATTGCTTCCATCACTAAAGTATTTTTCCATTTTGGAAAGTCTTTTTTCGACGTATTCGCGAATTGATGAAGTTACTTCGATATTTTCACCACGTACATTAATAGTTAACATAATAATCTCTCCTTCCGACGATAGGAAATTAAAGAGCGTTCTTACATCTCTTTAGTGTAATTATAATATTCTTACGCCTATATGACAACGTTTTCACTATCGAGATAATGAAAATGTTGAAATATCAGAAAAACCAGCTCTTAAAAATATATCATGACTATGCATCAAAGTCCGTCCGGTCGTATAAATATCGTCCAATATTAAGATACTTTGATTTCTTTGAATCTGCTCTAATTCTGGCAAAGGATAAAAGGTTTGTGGAGTCTGCAGCCTCTCCAAACGATTTTTTTGTGCTTGTGGCTTATCAGCATCTGCTTTGACTAAGAGTTTTTTCAAATTAAAAATATCTTTATATAGCTCATAAACCGGATCAAAACCTCGTGCTTGAAGATGACTCGGGCTAGCAGGAATGTAAGTAACTACATCAAAAGAGTGTTTCAAAGACCATCTCTTTATATCTTGATAAAATAATCGTGCTAACAAGACATCTCCGTATCTTTTATACAGCTTGAAGTAGCTGTGTATGAACTGATTATACTCAAACAAAGCCTGATGGCAATTGATTATTTGATATTTCTTTTCCCACATCAGACAATCCTGACAAATTGTCCCAATATTAGGTTTACAACAACGCGGACAATTGTTTTGTCCCTCTAATGGTTCCAACTGACTACGACATAAATCACAAATATAATTTGGTATCTTAGTTCGAAATAAAAACATTTCTGATATTTTTAAATTATTATTTATTTCTGCGCCACAATTTAAACATCTCATTTTTTTGCCTGCTGATTTAAATATTTGATTTCTGCACAAGCCAGACGAATCTGCTCTGTGTAATATTGATAGTAGAAATGGACTTCATCATCATAAGAATCCTTTCCCCTACCAGCTCTTCCCGCTATTTGAATCAGCGTCGTCTTCGTAAATTCTTTGGCTTGTGCTTCTAAAACGATTACCGTAATCTTTTTGAATGTGACGCCACGCTCTAAAATTGTCGTCGTCAAAATAGCTTGAACTTCTTGATCACGAAATTGTTGTACTTTTTCTAATCGTTGCTTATCTTTGGAACTCACATCAACAAACATTAATGTTGGATATAATTTCTTTAATTGTTCAGCAAAGGATTTCATAATTGGTATTTGTGGGAAAAACAACATAAATCGTTGCTTGTTATGAATCATTTGATTTAATTTATAACGCAATTGGGGATTGATACCACAGAAATCAATTTTTTTAAACAAAAGATGACACTGCGGTTCAGGTAGTGGATGACCATGAAATCTTTGATACAATTTACTCAAGGTAATTTTGCCTTGCTGAACATCTTGAAGTAATTTCTTTGGTGGTGTAGCAGATAGATAAACAATCATTCCACCAGTCTTTTTAGCTTTAAGGATAGCTTTATGCAGCATCTCATTACCTTCCAGGGGATATGAATCTACTTCATCAATTATCAAGACGTCAAAAGCATGCTCAAAACGAATCAATTGATGAACTGTCATAATGGCAATCTGAGTCAAATGATATTTTTCTTCACTCTTGCCATGAAAAAGTCCAATTGAAGTTCTAGGAAAAACTTTTTGAATTCGTGGGAATAATTCAATGCAGACGTCAACCCGAGGTGAACACATTGCCACTCGTTGGCCTTCTTTTAATATTTGTTCAATCAAAGGAAAAATCATCTCTGTTTTACCAGCACCAGTTACGGCCCAAACTAAATGATCTTGTCTCTTTTGAAAAGCATTTATAAGCTCTCTAACACCTTTTTGTTGATTCGAAGTTAATTGTCCATTCCATCGTAGGTATTGGCTCTGAGCTGGATAAGAGACGTCTGTTGGAGTAATTATTAACTTATCGTCTACCTGAATTTTTCCTAAGTTAATGCATTGACGACAGTACTGAAAATCAATTGGTAATTTTTTAATTTCCATTAAACAGCGTCGACAAAATAATTTATTATCCTTTTTAAAAGTTGCTCCACAAATCGTACCTCCTAATGTCTGGAGCTTATATAAATCTTCATTCTCTAAATTAGCCGCATTGAGTACACGGCCACCCAAATATTCATTTATTTTATTCATATAAAAAAATACGCAAAGGAGTCATTATTTTTGGAAAACTATAAAACAATCGCTCAAACTGGCAGTCACGAAAAAGATATCAAAAAGTCTCGTTTCATTGCACATGTCGCTCAAGTCTTTTCTGAAGATGAAGCTAATGAATTTATCAAAAAGATTCGTCAACAAGAATCTGGAGCAACTCACAATTGCACTGCCTTTATCGTCAAAGAAAATGTTCTAATTGAACGTATGTCAGATGATGGTGAACCCAGTGGAACTGCAGGATCACCAATTTTAAACGTCTTACAACAACAGGAATTGCAAAATGTGGCCGTCGTCGTTACTAGATATTTCGGTGGTATCAAATTAGGAGCTGGTGGTCTTATCAGAGCTTATTCTTCAACCACTGCCGAAGCGGTCAAAGAAATTGGCTTAGTTGAAAATCGCATTCAACAAGGATTTGAACTAACTATTCCGTATCATCTGTTTGACAAATTTGACAACTATGCCAAAAACGAGAAAATCAAGCTTGAAAATAAACAATTCACTACCGATATTAAATGTGAAATTTATTTAGATTTAAACGTGGTTGATCAAGCCGTACAAAATATCAAAGATTTATTCCAAAACCAAATTCAATTAAAGGAAACTCAAAAAACTTACAAACAAGTTCCTATTGAAGCCAATTAAAAAATCCGATTCGCATAAAAAAGCGAACCGGATTTTTTTAGTATTTACCCGTCTGCATAGTAAAAACTGGAGTGTCAGTTCCTTGATGCTCTTTTTGGCTTTCCTTAAAAATTTGATACATCCCTCGATATTTTTCATAATCTCGATACATATTATTGCGAATAGATTTAGGAATTGATTCCCAATCGACAAAATTAATTCTAGCAACATAGCTACCACGGTGTTTTACCATTGCATAAGATTTATTTTTAGGAGCTAAGCCACCGTAAAAAGTTAAAAATGAAGAGTCTCCCCATGCATTGTCAGTTACAACCATATTTTTATATGGCGAACCTAGGATTTTTTTAGTTTTACCATGAGAATCTTTAACATTTTCATAATCTGAAGCAATAGCATTTTTTTCAGTTGGCAAAGCAGCATAACCAATTTTTGTCTCCAACAACGGATTAAATCGATCGACCATAACATTCTTATATTGGTAAGTTGATAAAAAGTAAAAAACTCCTCCAACAGCAAAAACTAATACTAAAATTGCTATTAACCATTTTTTATAAACTCGTTTTAATTTCAAATCCTTATCAATTTTTTGCACAGTTTCAAAATCTCCCTTTAAAAATTCGTCTAAGGAAACTTTCAAAATAGAACTCAAATTGATCAACATCGAAATATCTGGATAAGTCCGACCAGTTTCCCAACTAGAAATCGTCTTATCAGAAACATTTAATTTCAAAGCTAATTCTCGCTGGGTTAAGTTACTTTGTTTTCGATACTTCTTTAGCTGTTCACTCAATTCCATATTGAATCCTCCTCAACTCCAATTTAAAAGTATCAACATATATTTACTACCTACGGAAAGTAGAACTCAACCTTTCAATCATCTAAGATTTGTAGAATGTCTCTAGAGACAAAAAAAGCAGGCGCTATAACGGCGCTTGCTAATCTTTCTTTTCCATTCTTTTAACGAATCTTTGAATTGCACGTAATAAAGGTTGACGATCATCGCCAAGTAAACCAATTGATTCAATAAATAATTCCAAACCAATCAAAACGCCAACTGTTAGCAAAACACTTCCCCATAAAGTTGACAATGGATACAACAATGAAATGAAAGCAAAAACTAATGATAATCCATAAATTACTAAAACAGTCTGACGATGTGACAAACCTAATTGCATTAAGCGGTGGTGCAAATGGTGCTTATCAGCTTGCATAATTGGTTTTTTATTCAATAATCTTCTTAAAATTGCATAAACAGTATCTGTAATTGGCACACCCATAATGACTACCGGCATCAATAAACTAATGAAAGTTACATTCTTGAGGCCCTTTAAAGAAAAGACGGCCATCATGAAACCAATAAAGAGTGAACCTGTATCACCTAAGAAAATACTAGCTGGATGGAAATTATGTGGCAAGAAACCAATTAAGGCTGCTACCATCGCAAAAATCCAAATCGCTACATAAACATTAGTCATATTTAAGAAGAAATATGCCATAACTCCCATGGTAAACAACGCAATGATTGAAACCCCAGTCGCTAAACCATCGAGCCCATCAATTAAATTGACCGCATTAGTAATAGCGATAATCCAAATGATAGTTATTGGCAAACTCCACCAGCCAAGTTGGAATGAACCAAAAATTGGTAACGTGACCTCATTCATTCTAATTCCAGCTAAGAAGTAAATTACTAACGCTGCTGCTAAAATACCAGCCAACTTAGCTTTGGGTGACAACTCTCTAATATCATCAATAATCCCTGTCAAAATAATGATACATTCGGCCAAGAAAACACTGAACAACTCATGAGTAGGAAATTGTTCGCGCAATAACACAAACGTCGAGAAATTAAACGCAATAAAAATAGCCAGTCCACCCATTGTGGGCATTGGCTTAACATTTACTCGCCGAGCATTTGGTTTATCCACAGCTCCTAAAATATAGGCTAATTTCACTACGAAAGGAGTTATTGCGGCTGACAGAATCATCGTTAAAAATAATTTTACTATTACACTAAACATAACCGACATTTTAGAAAAACTCACTTTCCATTAATAAAACAATTATACAATACCAGACCCTTAATCTAAAAGAAAATAAAAAAAGAGTGTACCCTTTTGATACACCCCTCAATAATTATTTTGCTAATTCAACTTTTCTGACTTCACGAACAACTGTAACTTTGATATGTCCAGGATATTCAAGGTTATCTTCAATTTCACCTTTAATATCTCGAGCCAAAATTGCAGCTTGATCGTCAGAAATTTGTTCAGGCTTGACCATGACACGAATTTCATGACCAGCTTGAATAGCATAACTATGATCAACACCTTCATGTTTATCGGAAATTTCTTCCAATTTCTCAAGACGGTGAATGTAATTCTCCATCGATTCTGATCTAGCACCAGGACGCGATGCAGAAATTGCATCAGCCGCTGCAACAATTGTTGCAATCAATGATGTTGGTTCAACATCCCCGTGATGTGAAGCAATCGTATTAATGACTACTTCTGGTTCTTTATACTTAGTTGCGATATCCACACCTATTTCTACGTGGGATCCGTCAACTTCACGATCGATAGCTTTACCGATATCGTGTAATAAACCTGCTCGTTTTGCTAACATAACATCTTCACCCAACTCTGAAGCCATTACAGCGGATAATTTAGCGACTTCAATTGAGTGATTCAAAACATTTTGACCGTAACTCGTACGATATTCCATACGTCCAATAATCTTAATCAAATCAGGATTAATCGAGCTGATACCCAAACTATAAACAGTTTGTTCACCAACTTCACGAATATGATCATCCATTTCTTTTCTAGCCTTATCGACCATTTCTTCGATACGAGCTGGATGAATTCTTCCATCTTCAATCAATTTCTCCAAAGCCATTCGAGCAATTTCTCGTCTGACTGGATCATAAGCACTTAATGCAACTGCTTCTGGAGTATCGTCGATTATCAAGTCAACCCCCGTTAACGCTTCGATAGTCCGGATATTTCTACCCTCACGACCAATAATTCTCCCCTTCATGTCTTCATTAGGCAATGTAACGGTTGTAACGGTCGATTCTGAAACAGTATCAGCTGCACTTCTTTGTATAGCTGCAACGATCAAAGCCTTAGCATCCTTTTCTGCTGTTTGCTTAGCTTGTTCGTCACTTTCTTTAATCATTTTGGCACGTTCATGAACCAATTCTTTATTTAATTTATCAAGAATGATTTTTCTCGCTTGTTCGCGAGTTAAGTTACTTACTCTTACCAGCTCCGCTTGCTGTTTTTCAAGAGTATCAGTCAATTGTTTAGCTTTTTCATCAAGTTTTTGTTGGCGCACTGCAAGATTATTCTCGTTGTGCTCGATATTGTCCTCACGTTTTTCAAGCGTTTGGTCTTTTTTATCCAAAATGTCTTGTCTTTCGAGAACACGATTTTCTTGTTTCTGAATATCTTTACGACGTTCTTTCAATTCATCTTCTTGCTTCTCACGATACTGATGAATTTCATCCTTGGCTTCAAGTAATTTTTCCTTTTTCAAGGACTTAGCAGCCTTGTTAGCGTCCGAAACAATATCTTCAGCAGTCTGTTTAGCTTGTGAAAGTTTTTTCTCGTAGGCATCTTTACAGAGAGCATATCCGAAAAGGACACCCACAATTAATGTTACTAGAGCGAAAGAGAAGGTTATGATAGCAGGATACATGCCATCACCTCCATATTTGCTTTTAAAAAATGTGTTTGTAAAAATTTAAATGTTGCAGATTATTACATACAACTTAATATTATAGAATAAATATCGCCTGTCGACCAACTAAAAAGAAAAAAAAGAGACACAATCGGCCTCTTTTCTCTTATTTATTTTCTTTTTTATCAGCCTCAAGATTTAAATCTAGAGCTTCATCGTCTTTTTTAGCTGTTTTTTCATCTTTTTTTGAATCTTTGGAATCTTTAGCATTTTTGGCATCATCAGAATTTTCTTCATCCTCTGGTTTGCCATCCATGCCATAAGCTGCACGAACCTTTTGCTTGATTTCTTCCATCTTGTCAGGATTATTAGCTAGATAAGCCTTAGCATTCTCACGACCTTGACCAATTCTCTCATCACCGTAAGAATACCATGATCCACTCTTGTCGATAATATCCTTGTCGACAGCCATGTCTACTAATTCACCAGTTTGAGAAATACCATGACCATACATAATATCTACCAAAGCAATCTTAAATGGTGGAGCAACCTTGTTCTTGACAACTTTAATCTTTGTACGGTTACCAATTACATCTGTACCATCTTTGATTTGTTCAGCACGACGTACTTCTAGTCTGATTGTTGAATAAAATTTCAAAGCACGGCCACCAGGAGTAGTTTCTGGATTACCAAACATGATACCAACTTTTTCACGGATCTGATTAATAAATAAGGCAATTGTCTTTGTCTTATTGATTGAACCAGACAATTTACGTAGAGCTTGTGACATCAATCGAGCTTGAAGACCAACGTGGGAATCTCCCATTTCACCTTCAATTTCAGCACGTGGAACCAAAGCAGCAACAGAATCGACAACGACGATATCGACCGCACCACTAGATACCAAAGCATCAGCAATCTCTAATCCCTGTTCACCTGTATCAGGTTGCGATAACAATAAGTCATCGATATTAACACCCAAAGCAGTTGCATAAGCGGGATCCATGGCATTTTCAGCATCAATATATGCTGCTGTACCACCTTGTTTTTGAACTTCAGCAACGGCATGTAAAGCAACGGTTGTTTTACCAGAACTTTCAGGCCCATAAATTTCTACGATTCTTCCTCGTGGAAAGCCACCGACACCTAATGCATTATCAAGCGCAAGTGAACCACTAGAAACAGTTGAGATTTGAGTATTTAAATCATCACCCATTCTCATAATAGCGCCCTTACCAAAATCCTTTTCAATCTTTTTTAAGGCTACATCCAAAGCCTTTTGTCGTTCATCTTTAGCCAAATTGCTTTCCTCCTAATGCATTCATCACTAGTTATATTATTAGTAATTCATCAAAAAAGCAAGAAAAAAGCGAACAAATGTTTGTCCGTTATATTATTTCTTGAACGAGAGCAAATCCACAAAGAACAGACTTTTCACGAATTGCTTGACGTGATCCAGAAAAATGAAATTCTTTGACGATTTTTTCGTTATTTGTACGGTTGTAAGCACTGATAAAGACTGTTCCCACAGGGTTTCCTTCTAGTGGATCAGGTCCCGCTACACCTGTGAAACCAACACCAATATCAACTTTTATTTTCTCAGCAGACAATTTGGCCATTGCCAAAGCTACAGGTCCACTGACGACAGTATTATCTTCAATCAACTGTGGATCCATTCCTAGCAATTGTACCTTGATAGAATCGGCATAAGTGACGAAACCACCATCGAAGACGTTTGAAGCACCTGGAACAGTAGCAACAGTTGCCTGAAACATTCCAGCTGTTAAACTTTCCGCTGCAGTAATCTTCAAATGAGCTTGTTTTAATAGCTCAACTGTCTGTTTAGGAAAATTCTCAAGCTCTTCTGGGATCCCCTTTTCAAAATCTAATCGTTCAATTGTCTTTAAAAAATCTATCTCTTTTTTCATTGCTCTCTCTTTCAAATTACGTATTAAGATTTGAAAATATCTTTACTTTGAATAAAGTAATCAGCACCTGAGTAAATAGTGAAAATCAAACAGATATATAAGAAAATTTCTCCAATTGGAATATTGATAGCGGAGAAGAAAATATTATGCATCAACAAGAAAATGATAGCTAACATTTGAGTAGTAGTTTTGATCTTTCCTGGCATTTGAGCTGCCATGACCTTGCCACCAACTTCCAAAACAATAGTTCTTAAACCAGTGACTGCTAATTCACGACAAACAATAATAGCAACAACCCAAGCTGGAGCCATTTTAAAGCTAACCAAGAAAATGAATGCTGTCATAACTAACATTTTGTCAGCCAATGTATCAGCAAATTTACCAAAGTTAGATACCAAATGGTACTTACGAGCAATTTTACCGTCCAACAAGTCAGTCAACGAGGCAACAATAAAGACTACTGTTGCTAAAACATGATTGACCGGAATCAAATCATTAGCGACGTAAATATCACCTAAGCCACTCCAATTAAAAGCTAATAAAATAATAAAGACCGGAATTAAAATAATCCGTAACATGGTTAATTTATTTGGTACATTCCAAACCATTGAAAAAATCCTCCAGAATACTAATTTTGACAAAATAATGGTGCCTACCCATAAAGATTAGACACCATTATTTTATTTTTCAATATTAAATGTCAAAGTTTTGACGATAGTGCTACCACTTTGTGATTTAGACAAGTCAACGTCCTTACCATCAATCGTAACTTTAGTGTTATTAACGTTACCAGTTTGAATAGTGAAAGTTGTTGTATCACTAGGAACAGTAGTTTCCTTTTTCTCATCAGCACTAAGAGCTTGTTGCCAAGTTGTATTGTCGCCTTCCTTGAATTGAATCCAAGCTTGACCATTACTACCTTCTACAACAACTTTTAATCCATCACTTGGAGCATTAGTGATTGTATATGTTCCTTCAGTGTCAGATTCTTTAACAGCTGTCTCTTTAGACTTAGTTTCTGTTTTTTTAGCAGCTTTTTTCTTTGTTGTTGTTTTCTTGGCAGTCTTCTTTTTAGTTGTTTGTTCAGTATTATCCTTGGGAATTGTCACGCTTGATGAACTTTGACTCTTATGAATCATTCCAAAAGCGATAACTCCGATAATTACGATAACTATGATTCCAACGACAATTTGAGGAATATAGTTGCCTAAATTAGAGAAGAAAGAATTTGACTCTTCCTTGATACTTCTAGTCTTAGTTTCTTCAGGAGCAGATTCCTGTGTAGGTTGTGCATTAGGAATATCTGACTTGTATTCTTCCAACAAGTCATCACTTGAAATACCAACAGCATCAGAATATTGCTTGATAAAAGCTCTGACGTAGAAATCACCAGGAAGATGATCAAATTGACCCTCTTCAATAGCAATCAAATATCTTTTTTGAATTTTTGTGATTTGTTGTAAATCATCAATTGTGTATCCTTTTTTGATACGAGCATTTCTTAATTTTTGGCCAATTTCGTCCATTATTTACCACCGATTAACTAATTTTTCTAAGTATAACATATATTATTATCTAACTACTAGCGACCTTATAGCAACCAACCGCCTGCAAAATAAATTGTTTGTCCCGTTAGGTAATTTGATTTGATATTAACTAAATAACTAACCAAATCAGCTATTTCATCAGGATTTGCCAACCTATCTGCTGGTATCTCATCTTTAACGTTCTCAAGGTCTTCACTCGAAAATTCTTGAGTATTCATCTTAGTATTGACGGCTCCAGGAGCAACAACGTTAACTGAAATACCCAGAGAAGCTACTTCCTTAGCATAGGCATCTGCAAAAGAGGACATTGCTCCTTTGACAGTACTGTAAACTACTTCCATTGCCGAACCGATTTTTCCATAAATTGATCCGATAAAAACAATTCGACCATGATGCGTTTTAGCTAGTTTATCTTGAAGCGCCTGTAAAATTAAAATAGGTAACTTTACGTGAATATTCCACAAAGAATCAATTTCCTTTTCCGAAATATCAACTAACAATTTATAGTAAGTGTTACCTTGAGCAAAAACCACAGCATCCAATCCAAAAATCTGACTGGTCAATTGATCAACTGTGTCTTGCTCCATATTGAATTTAATAGGAATAAAATCCTGTTGCGGATATTTTTCCACAAGTTCTGTGCGTAACTTTTCAATTCGTTCCCGATTTTGATTGTAATGCAAATATAAGGACCAACCCTTTTGTGCTAGTTTTTTTGCACTACTGGCACCGATATCACCGGAACTTCCCATAACTAATGCATACATAGTTTACTTCCTATTTGGTAAAAGATTGTAGTAGGTGCAATTATCATCTCTCAAAAACTTCTCTGCAATTGTCAAAACGTCATCTTTTTTAATTGAATCAATCATATTGATTAACTCTAAGTAATCGACATCATAGAAATAAAGTTCCGCCATCTGATTAGCAATGGCTTCAGGAGAATTCTGTGCAAACAAGTAAGAGCCAATGGCATCACGCTTAATTCTTTCAAATTTAGCATCCGTTAGAACTTCTTTTAATGAATCATAAGACAAGTGATTGCCTAGATATTCTTGAAATTTTTGAGGATTATTATTTGACCCACTAATTATGATAAAACAATAGTTATTTTCTGCAACTACATTATAAGAAAAACTATCATCAATTAGACCAGAATTACTCATTTCTTGATAATTCTTGGAAGATTCACCAATCAGAGTCTCCATAATCATATTTAATTCAAATTGTTTCTTTACTAAATCGTACCCAGACATTTCAGTATCAATTCTAATTCCATAGGCACTGCGAGCCTGACTAATATCCATCGTTTCCGATCCACCTTGACCAATTGGTTCAAATTGACGATTAATTTTTTGCAAGGGTTCATCGATTTGATGAAAATTAGAATTTTCAACTATATTTTCAACCTTTTCAAAATCAACATCCCCGACTAGAACGAGGTTCATATTATCAGGTCGATAATTTTGTTGATAAGTCGACAATAAATTTTTGCGATTGATTTGTTTTAACGACTCACTTGAGCCAGCAATATCTTGTGCAATCGGATCATTAGGATACAATTGTCCCAAAATCCGTTGTTCCAATACCCATTCGGGCATATCTAGATACATTTGAATTTCTTGATCGATGATTCCCCGTTCGGATGCAACATTTTCATCGGTGAAATATGGATTTTGAATCAAGTCTAATAAGACCTTCAAATTATCATATGGGTTATCTAAAGTTTGGAACAAATAGGCCGTTTTCGTATAACTAGTGTAGGCATTGGAATTAGCACCGTATTGGGCAAATTTTTCCGATACATCATAATTAGGCTTAGCGAACAGTTTATGCTCAATAAAATGAGCAATTCCAGCAGGTAGAGTCCCTTTATTCGTTCTAGTATCTACTGAGCCAAAATTAGTCATCGCTAATCCATAAACCTGATTAAATCCTGACATCGGTACAACATTGATTTGTAAACCGTTATTTAACTTCTTTGTTTGTTTCTCTAACTTCTCAGTCATTCGAATCTCCAATCAACTGATATTGTGCAATAGCGTGTAAATTATTGGCCACACTAGCAATATGATCACGATCTAAATTATCTAATTCTGTTTGAAACTGCTCATCGCTCATCAACGTCTTGGGATAGACAGTTTCCCAAATACTACGCATGATGTAGTACTGAATTGAATCAGTCGCTATCTTTCTTCTTGTCAACATGACCTTTTGAGCATGTTCAACTTGAGTATCAGTAAATTCACCATTTTTAATAAAGTCAATTTGTTGATTGATCAAATCTAAAGCTTTTTGAACTGAATCAGAATCTAACCCAGCTTGGATCGTGACTAAATGGCTCAATGGTTGATAAGTACTGGATACTGAATAAGCTAAACTATTCTTCTCTCGGACTTGTTGGAACAATTGTGATTGATCATCACCACCCAAAATCAAATTCATAATTTGAGGTGCCAAGCGATTAAATTTTTTAGAAACGCCTTCGGTTGCATAAGCTAGAGCAATTCGACTTTGATTGAGATGTTTATGTTCAATTTTTTCAGCTGGATTAGCAATCAATTGATTGAACTTATCGAATTCAATTTTCAAATCTAGGCGTTCATTATTCATTTGAGTATAAAAGCTACTAGTTAAAATATCTTCTGCAAATTTTTCTTCATCAACATTTCCAACGACATTAATGACAATCGTATCGTTTTTAATTACATCTTGGTACATTTCCAGCAATTTTTCATTTGTTAACTCATTTAGTTGATCAATACTACCAAAAATCGGTATTTGACGATCAGGATTGTTTTGATAAATCAACTTAGTTAAACCAAGCGTACTGACTAAATCTTGATTATCTTGAATCGAAACCAAATTAGACATCAAATTACGTTTTTCAGTTTCAAAAGATGTTTGATTGAATTCCTTGCCTGTTAAATTTGGTTTAAAAATTATCTCATTCAATAATTCCAAATTGTCTTTAATTTGCGTTTGACCATCAATCAAAAAATTAGGATCAGCAAATTCAATGCTGAAAGCTAAATCATTAAAATTCAAAAGATTACGTGTAAAAACATTGATTTCAGAACCATACAATTCCATTTCGCGGTCATTTATCGATCGAAAACTAGGATAATTAGCCGTTGAATTGGACATAACGTTAGCCAACAATCGACGACCCGTAGTTTCTTCTTTCTTCAAAGGACGAAGAAAATCGACTTGAATTTTAATAGTTCGAAATTTTTTGATTGGATTTATATTTAAGAAAATATTCTTTGCTAATGTTTTTCTCAATTTTTCACCTGATTTTTTCTTATTGTTTCTAGTTGTTCGGGAGTAATTAGTACTTTTCGTGGCTTACTGCCCTCTGATGGTCCCACGATACCCTTATTTTCCATTTCATCAACCATTCTTGCAGCTCGATTATAACCGATAGCAAATCTTCTTTGAAGCATAGAGACACTAGCTGACTGACCTTTAACGATCATATCGACAGCATCATCCCAGTATTCATCTTCTGGTTTATCACTATCACTGCCACCTTCTTCAACATCAGTAGGAATCATTTCTTCATCGTAATGGGCCTCTTGTTGCTCACTGACAAATTTCACGACATTTTCAACCTCTGATTCGGAAATATAAGCTCCCTGAAGTCGAATTGGTTTACTCTTCCCGATTGGTTGGAAAAGCATATCTCCTCGTCCTAAGAGCTTCTCAGCTCCAACTGAGTCCAGAATAGTTCTTGAATCGACCCCACTAGAAACGGCGAAAGCCATTCTCGATGGAATATTGGCTTTGATCAACCCAGTAATAACATCAACAGAAGGACGCTGCGTTGCAATAATGATATGTAATCCGGCTGCACGTGCCATTTGAGCTAAACGAACGATAGCCGCTTCTACTTCATGACCAGCTACCATCATCAAATCAGACAACTCATCAACGATAACGACAATAAATGGCAAGCGTTCCATCTTATCCTCATCTGCAGCAGTTTCATTGAACTTATCAACGTCAGCGTTATACTCACCAATGTTACGGTGACTAGTCTCAGCAAACAATTTATAACGACGTTCCATTTCTTTAACAGCTTTTTGTAACGCTCCAGCCGCTCTTCTAGCATCAGTAACTACTGGAATCAACAAATGAGGAATACCGTTATAAACGTTCAATTCAACCATCTTGGGATCAATCAAAATCAGTTTGACCTCATTAGGTTTAGCTTTCATCAAAATACCCGTGATAATCGTATTGATTGCGACTGACTTACCACTACCAGTAGAACCAGCAATTAACAAATGGGGCATTTTAGTAATGTTAGCTTCAATGATATTACCAGAAACATCTTTTCCAAGTGGAACAACTAACGGATGAGTCTTATCTTTTTGATTTTCAGTGATATCTTTAAATGAAACTGTTGAAATAGTCTTATTAGGTACTTCAATACCAACAAATGGTTTCCCTGGAATAGGCGCTTCAATACGAATATCTTTAGCGGCCAATGCCAATGCTAAATCATCAGCCAGATTGACAATCTTACTTACCTTAACACCAACGGCTGGTTGAACTTCATACTTTGTGATAGTTGGTCCTAAACTAGCCTTTTTAACTTCAACGTCAACGCCAAAACTCTTAAAAGTCTGACGCAACTTATCTTTGTTCTCTTCAATCAAGTGAACTTCTGAAGTTTGATCCGTCTGTGGTACTTGCTTCAACAAATCAACGGATGGCAACTCATAACCATCATTATCACCCGGCTCAGCTTTCTTATAACCAACTGGATCTGGTAAATCTTTATCTTTAGTGCCGTCGATACCATAAGGTTTAGATACCACAGTAGCCATTGAAGTTGGCTGTTCCGGAGGTTTTGGTGCTCTTTCGATTTCAAAGTCATCTGGTTTCTTGTCTTCTTTTTTGTCTTCAACAAAACTGTTGAAACCATCTTCCGTCTTATTGTCATCCCTTACTATTGGAGCACGTTTAACTGGCTTATCAGATTTAAGATTAACTTGCTGAGTTTTCTTTTGATCAACGTAATTGCTGTAATGACCAACTAAAATATCTTTAATTTTGATAAACAGATGCTTTAAGAAAACCAAAATATCAGTTGTTACAACTGAAACTTGTTTCATCGTAACGTTTAATAACATTAAAAATCCAATAAAAATAATTAACGCAGTGACAAAGTACGTTCCCACACTTGAAAACATCGGCATGAAGAAACTATATAAATAAGAACCTATCATTCCTCCACCGACTGATCCACCGACATCGACCTGCGTTATATCGGCAGACAGAGTATTCCATGTGACGAGATTATAATTGTGATATAGCGACATACTGGAGAAGAAAATGCCGTGTAAAATTATTAGTGTTCCTAAATAAACAAACAAAAAACCAAAGTTTCGTTTAGGCGACAACAATGGAAATCGCCCTGTAGCAATGATGAATGCCGCTACAACGATACTGATAATCAATAATACTGGATAACTATCCCCAACAAAAATTCGATAAATATTATCGAAAGTTTTGCCAACGAGACCAAACTTGAATAAGCCTAGAATCGCCAAGATTATCCACACTAAACTGACCAAAGATCTAATCAGCCGTGAATTATCAACGGTTTTTTTACTCTTTCTAGGCCTTGAACTTGCCTTTTTTTTAACCATAAGTACCTCACATGAATTTAAAAGTAATCATCTAAAATTATACCTTTTTTGAACATTAAAAAAAACAGCCCTCAAGGACTGTTTATTTGTCTTCTTCATTATTAGGCTTAATTTCTGCATCTTTAGTGAAGTTAAGTGAAACACCGTGATTCAACGTTACACTCGTAACTTGATAAGTTAATGTTTCAATATACTCAACTGCTGAACGAGAGATTTGTTGAACTTGCTTGCCATCTAGGTCTTCCGCTTCACCGTGGAAACCAACAGGTTGAACTACTTGTCCAACTAATCCTGAAACTTTAAAAGGAGCATCTTTCATATGGATTTCAAAAGGAATAACCACTTGAAAAATCTTTCCTTCGTCTTCATTCATAGGCTGACCGTTCTCATCTTTAAATTCAGGATGCTCGATACTAATATTTAAAGTACTCTTCTCATCGGCACTTGGTGATTCAACATCATAGTGAAACGCTTGAACGCTAACTGCACCTTTATTAATTTTCATAGTTTTTCTCCTAATCTAATTTATCGTGTTCATAATGATGACTTAATTCCAAACCAGCAAAATGTTGTTGGCGCACGGCTTCATAAATAACCAAAGCTGCACTGTTAGATAAATTTAATGCTCGAATATTATCACTCATAGGAATTCGTAAGCACTTTTCAGGGTTACGGCGCATGAAATCTTCTGGCAAACCAGTTGTCTCTTTACCAAATAAAAAGTAATGATCAACTGAAGTATCTGAGAAATCTTGATCACTATAAACCTTATCTGAAAATTTAGTAATTAAATATAAATATTTATCGTCAGGTATTGATTCCAAAAAAGCATCCAAATCATCATGATAAGTAATGTCAACTTTTTCCCAATAGTCCAAACCTGCACGCTTCATATGAGCATCATCAGTATTGAAACCTAATGGTCTGATCAAATGTAATTTAGTATTAGTTCCCGCACAAGTTCTAGCAATATTACCAGTATTAGCTGGCATCAATGGTTCATAAAGTGCAATATGGTTCGTCATTATTTAATCTCCTTTTACATAAACAAAAAGCGCATGACCTCGGTGAAAACCACAGCAAGGACATGCGCTAGTATAGCCTCTTGTTTACTTGCTTTTGTCAAAATTACTCCTGAGAAAAACAAATAACCCCAAAACTCATAAAACATTATATACGTTTTATCCGGTCTAGACAATGGTTTTTGAATTATTTGTGATTTTTCTTAGAATTTTCTGTATCTTTTACAGTTGTCGTTTCATCAAGTGGCTCAACATCTTCATCATCGTACCAAGAAGAATTACGTTTGAACCAATTAAAAATTCTCGTACAAATAATTTTTAAAATAGCAAAGATTGGAATTCCTGCAATCATTCCTACTAACCCGTACAATCCAGCCGAAACTAGCAAAACTAGAATTGTCGTTACAGGATGCATTTGCATTTTATTACCAACAATGATTGGTGAAATAACACGCGTCTCAATCGTCTGCTCAACGGCAAAGACAATCAATACTTTTATAACCATCGATGGAGCAATAAAGGCCGCAATGACTAGTGAAGGAATCAAGGCTAATGCTGAACCGACGTAAGGAATCAAGTTTAAAATCCCGGCAACGATTCCTAAAATCAAAGCATATCGTTGTCCAATAATCAAATAGCCAACAAAGAACATAACGGCTACCCAGAAAGCTACTGTCAACTGTCCAGTAATGTAAGAACTCAACGACTGACTAATTTCTGAAAGCATATCACTAACCGATTTCTTCAAACGATTAGGAACGAATTTAACAACTGATACCTTGAATTTCTTGTCGTCTTTTAACATAAAGAACAAGATAAAAGGTGCCGTTAGCAAGATCATGACAACATTAGTCAAGACACTTACCGCCGAGCTTAAATTATTCATCGTCTGTGGCAAGATTTGGCTCATAGATTTTTCAAAACTCTTCGTGATGCTGGCATTAGTTGTAGCTAGTCGCTCTTTAACAATATGTAATTTTGGATCAGAAAACATATTTTGCAAGCTCTTATTCAAAGAATCCCAATATTGTGGCCAATTCTTAACTAATGAATCAACTTGGCTTTGTACGAAGGGAATCAGAGACATAACGCCCCAAATCAATAATGCCAAAATAATAATAAAAACAAAGGCAATTGAAATAATCCGATTAACATGAAGTTTGCTTTCCAAAACATTAATCAGCGGATTAATCAGGTAATACAATACCAAGGCCAAAATAACTGGTGGCATGACAATTCCTAAAATTTGTCCGACTGGTTGAAAAACAAAACTGATTTTCGAAAATAAAAATATAATCAAAAACACTAAAAATATATTAACCAAAATCACCGTCAATTGGTTGTTTAAGAACCATTTGTAAAACCAACTTTTATTTTTTTCCGGTGTTTCTCGCATAGATTGCTCCCCAAAATTTTTATACAAAGATTATACTGTATATTATAATACTATACATTATTTGGAGGAATTGTAATGATTGAAAAGCTTCTTTTAAGCGGTTACACAAAAAAGACTGGTAAAGGCGTCTATTCTGCCGATTTTAATTCTGAAACTGGTGAATTAACTACACCTAAAGTATTGGTCGAATTAAATGGACCAACATACATCGATGTAACTAATGATATGAAATTGATTGCTTTAGCTAAAAAAGGCGATCGTGGTGGTATCGTCGTTTATGATATCAACAATGAACCTAAACTTTTGGATGAGGACTTTTCAGAAGAAACTTCACCATCTTACGTTAAATTTGACCCTAGTCGCAATTTGATTTTTAGTGCCTATTTCCACTTAAGCAAAGTAAAGATTGATCATCTAACTGACGACGGTAAAATCGAACACTGCTCAGAAGTCAAATTTGAGGGTCACGGTCCTCGTGCTGAACAAGATCAATCTAAACCTCACTTCAGTGCTTTGACTCCTGATGGCAAATTAATTATTTGTGATTACGGTGCTGATCGTATTTACATTTATAATATTGACGATCCTAAAGAACCAAAATTGATGAATAACTACATTGCCCCAGCTGGATATGCTCCAAGACACCTAGTCTTCCACCCAACAAAACCAATCGTTTACGTTGCTTGTGAATTAGCTTCAAAAGTTTTGGTTATGGAATACGATGCAGAAACTGCTGGTTTGACATTAGTCGATGAAGTTGAAGCTGCTAAAGATGAACAAAAGAATACAACAGCTGCTATCCGTATTTCTAAAGATGGCAAATTCTTGTACGTTTCAACTCGTGGCGCTGACACAATTGCTACTTTCAGTATCGACAAAAATGGCGACCGTCTAAAGAAACTCAATACAGTTTCAACTAACGGTAATGGACCTCGTGATTTTGAATTAGATCCTTCTGAAAAATATTTGTTAGCTGCTAATCAAGATAGCGACGACTTAACTATCTTCAAACGCAATCCTAACAAAGGAAATTTGACACCATTAGAAAATAAAATTTCCATTCCTGAGTGTGTTTGTGTACACTTTATCTAGTTCCAAATTTAATTCAGGAGAATATTATTAATTATGTTCATTGAAATTATTAAAACCATCATTTTGGGTATTATTGAAGGTTTTACCGAATTTCTACCTATCAGTTCAACTGGACACTTGTACTTAGCTGATGAATTCATCAAATTAAATGAATCTACAGCTTTTATCAACATGTTCATGGTAGTTATTCAATTCGGGGCAATCTTAGCGGTTATCCTTATCTACTTCCACAAGTTGAATCCTTTCTCACCTAAAAAGAACCATCGTGAAAAGAATCAAACTTGGAGTATTTGGTTTAAAGTTATAGTTGCCATTTTACCTTCAGTAATTATTGGACTTCCTTTAAACGACTGGATGGATGCACATTTAACTAGTTGGCAAGTTATTTCTGCCACATTATTGATTTATGGTATTTTATTCATAGTCGTTGAAAATTGGTTGAAGAATAAACGTCCTCAAGTTGAAGATTTAGACCATCTCTCATATAAAACTGCCTTTACGATTGGTCTTTTCCAAGTCCTATCATTAGTTCCTGGTACCTCTCGTTCTGGAGCAACTATTTTAGGTGGTATGACAGTTGGTACATCTAGATTCGTGGCAACTGAGTTCTCATTTTTCTTAGCTATTCCAACTATGTTTGGTGCTAGTTTACTGAAAATTGGTAAGTACTTCATGAACGGCCATTCCTTTACTGGTGACCAAACAATTATCCTACTTGTTGGTACATTAGTTTCATTTATCGTTGCTTACGCTTCTATCAAGTTCTTGCTTGATTACATCAAACGTAACGACTTCAAAGCCTTTGGTTGGTATCGTATCATCTTGGCAATCATTGTCATCGCATACTTTGGAATCAAATCCTTTGCATAAAATTAGGACGTCTTCGGACGTTCTTTTTTTGTATAAAATTGTTAGAATAAAGATACTGATAAAAAGAGGGGTTGAACATTATTTATAAAGAAGTTGCTGTAGAAAATTTCACTAAGATTCCCGCCGCTGTTTTAAAAGGTGCTAATCGAATCGAACTAAACGATAATTTGGCTGTTGGAGGTACTACTCCTAGTTTTGGTGTTTTACAAGAAGCTACTAAATACCTTCAAGAAAAATCCGTTCCTGTTGTTGAAATGATTCGTCCACGTGGCGGAGATTTTGTTTACAATGATCTTGAAATCAAAATGATGGAAGCTGACTTATTCCAAGCTCAAAAATTGGGTGTCGATGGAGTAGCTTTTGGTGCTTTGACTAAGGACGGAGATTTGGATGAAGATGCCATGGAACAATTAATTGCTGCTTCTAGTGGCATGCAAATCGTCTTCCACATGGCCTTTGATGCTTTAGCTGAAGACAGCAAAAAATCAGCTATCGATTGGCTAGTAGATCATGACGTTGATAGAATCCTGACTCATGGTGGACCACTAACAACACCAATCGATCAGACTTTAGACAACATCAAAAAATACATCGACTACGCTGACGGCAGAATCACTATTCTACCCGGTGGTGGCGTTAATTTTGAAAACTGCGATACGATTGCTAAAGAATTAGGCGTTAAAGAATTACACGGTACAAAAATCATTGATGGTATTCAATAAAAAAACTGTATTGACTAAAAAAATTAGTCAATACAGTTTTTTTCACACTTTGATAAAGTATTGCATAAACACTCCGGCAATACTGAAATAAATTAATACACTAGTTAAATCACTTAAAGTTGAAATAAATGGTCCACTGGCAACCGCTGGATCGAATCCAAAGCTAGACATCAACATTGGAATAAAACTACCAGCCAAGTTAGCTACTGTAATAGCGGCACACATCGCCATACCGATAACCATCCCTAAAACAAAGTTATGTTTCCAAATTCCTACTAGCAAAAGAACTGCAACACCTGTTACTAATCCAGTTACAAAACCAGTGATCAATTCTTTAAATAGTAATTTTAAAAATTCGTGTCGATTTATTTCTTCAACCGCTAAACGCCTAACTGCCACAGCCAAACTCTGTGTACCAGCATTACCGGCTGTACCAGTGATTGTTGAAATGAAGACGGCTAAGATACTCGCTTCAGCCAACAAGTTCTCATAATGGTTGATCAAGGTTGCAGTAATCATACTCAAAAGTAACAATGTAATCAACCAAGGCAAACGCTTGGAAGCGGCTTTGAAAGGACCATCATTGTTGGTCTCATCCATACTAACACCGGCCAAACCAGAGTAGTCTTGTTGAGCTTCGTCATCAATAACTTCAATAACATCATCAACTGTAACGATACCAACTAATTTGTTCGAATGGTCAACAACGGGAACAGCTAAAAACTCATAATCTCTAAATACTTGAGCAACTTCGGCCTGTTCCGCATCAACATTGACCGTAATAATATCACTATTCATTTTTTCACTTAAAGTATCGTCATCTTCAAGTAAAATCAAATCACGCAACGACATAACACCAACTAAATCATCGTGATGATCCAAAATGTAAATATAATAAATTGTTTCAGCAGTTTTAGCAAATTTCTTCAAAGCTCTGATGGCTTCAGCTGCTGTTTCTTCCTCATGAAACTCTACGTAGTCGGTCGTCATGATACCACCGGCAGTTTCAGTGTCATAATGCAATAATCCACGCAAATTATTAGCATCGTTACGTGGCATTTGACCTAGGAATCGGTCAACATCGACCTTATCCAAATGTTCCAAAACATCGGCGGCATTATCATCATACATATCGTTCAACATTTTTGAAGCATAACTGAGATCCATTTCCTTCAAAAGTTCAGGAATTTTAGGATTGTCATCTTCAATGGTATCGAACATATCTCCCATTTCGTCCGGTTCCAAAATTGAATAAAGCGTCATTCGTTCAGGCTTATTCAACGTGAGGTAAAAAGTACTCTGGTCATAAAAATGCATATCCAAATAAGTTTTTCGGAATCGCTTTTTATCACCTTCATCAAGATAATCCTTCAATTGCGAAAATTTATCTTGGAGTCTTTTTTCGTTTTCATCCATTCTTCTCACCCCTTAACACACCCTTTAACATTACCATATCTTTTGGTAATGGCGCGGTTAATTTTAATAACTTTTTAGTAACAGGATGAACTATATTTAAACGATAACAATGCAAGGCTTGTCGACCCATTCGAGGGTCAATTTTTTTGCTATACATATCGTCTCCAATTATTGGATGACCAATTGCTGTCAAATGAACGCGGATTTGGTGTGTTCGACCTGTCAATAGTTTCAATTTTAATAAACTGGCATCATCGAATTTCTCGACTGTTTCGTATAAAGTTTTTGACGGCTTACCAAGATTATGATCGATATTACGCATATAAAAAGCCTTCGGATCAATTCCAATCGGCAAATCGATCAAACCTTTTTCTGGTGACACTTGACCGTAAACCATCGCTAAATAAAATTTTTGAAAATCTTCCGTATGTAAAATCCGATCTAACAACGAATGTGCATACGATGTTTTAGCGAAAACCATCAATCCCGAAGTATTTCTATCCAAACGAGTGACTAAATGAATCGAACTATTTTCTTTTTTATCGATCAAGTAAGACTTGACCACATTTGCCATTGTTTTACTGTCCTTAGCTTTTGCAGGTAAACTGGCAATCCCCGGTGGTTTGTTGATAACCAATAAATAACTATCTTCAAATACGACATCTACTTTACCCGGCATTGGTTCAATCAAATCAGAAGGCTCCTCTGAATTGAGGACTATTAAGATTTGATCACCTTTTTTTAGCGGATAATTAAAATGACGTTGCTTATGATTCACAAAAATTTGTCCACCCTTATTTTTTAAGTTGTGTAATTGACTAGAGGAAAATTTGTGTTGAACTAAAAATTTGCGAACTATTTTTTTATCATCGTCACCAATCGTAAATTTCAAAAAACGGTTATTTTGGTTCATCTTGTCCTAAGAAAGCTGTCTCTACTCTAGTCCAGAAGTGTCGATGTCGATATTGGGCAAATTGGGCTCGTTGATAATTTAGCTTAATCGTAATTCGACGTACATTTTTCAATTTAGTAGTAATTCCATCACAACTGATCACATAATCATCAGCTGTCTGAGGATAAAGATCAACTCTTTGATTATGCGGAATAATGATTGGTGAAGAGATTGTCCGATAAACTCGATTGTTGATTGAGGCAATTTCAATCATTTGAAAAACACTGATTTTGGGATGGATCAAGGCCCCACCGATTGATTTAGAATAAGCCGTTGAGCCTGTTGGTGTTGCAAAACATAAACCATCACCACGGAAATTTTCAAAAAATTCTTTATCCAAATCAACTCGTGTTTTCATTGTCAAGGAAGACAAACGTCTAACCACAATCTCATTGATAGCAATTCCGTGAAACAGTGAACCTTCTTTATTCTCAACCATAACGTCCAAAAGTGGATAACTAGTTGAAGGAATATTATCCTGACATTTAATAATTAAATCGGCTAATTCATCAATTTCTGTATCAGTCCAATCAGAATAAAAGCCTAAATGTCCTGTATGCAAGGCCAAAAATTTTACTCTATCTAAATGTGCAGCATAGGCATGAAAAGTACTCAATAGCGTACCATCGCCACCAACACTAATAACTAGTTGTGGGTCTCTTCGATCCAAAGTTAATCCAGCATCCAGTAATTTACTACGTAATTTGTTAGCCGCTGCAACTGATTGCTCTTTACTATTATTATTAATCCATAATTTCATTATTTATCGTGCTCCGTAGGGTTATTTAAATCTCGTTTTCGATCGGTAAAGTATTGTTGTGCATCTTGAATTTCTTCTCTAATTTTCGACATTTCCTCATCTAGCATAAATGAAGCTTCTGCCGCACGTTTGAGTCGTTCATTGATTTCTTCTGGGAAGTCGCCTTGATATTTGTAATTCAAAGAATGTTCAATCGTAGACCAAAAATTCATTGCCAAAGTTCTAATCTGAATCTCTGCCAAAATATTCTTTTGACCAGAAGCTGTTTGAATAGGATATTCAATCACAACGTGGTATGAACGATAACCACTAGGCTTACTATTAGCAATGTAGTCACGTTCCTCAATAACACGCATATCTTCACGAATATGTAACAACTTAGCCACATCGTAAATATCTTCTACAAATTGACATTGAATTCTAATTCCTGCAATATCTTGCATATCTTGTTCCAAAAGGTCTTCTTTGATAAAACGACGACGCATTTTTTCTTTAATACTATCAACAGTTTTAACACGTCCGGTCACAAACTCAATTGGAGAATGCTCATTTTTTTCTAAAAATTCTTTGCGAAGATTTCTAAATTTAATTTTTAACTCATCGACTGCCTGTGAATAAGGTATCAAAAATTCATTCCATTTGATTTCTGACATAATAACCTCGCTTTACTTACTTTAATATATCGTACATTTAAGAAAGATTCACTCAATTCCGAATATTAGTGCTTGAGTTTATAATTTTACCTTTTGAAAGATTGTTGGTAGAATGACTATGCAATAGAGAGATGGAGGGAATCACAATGTGGGAAGTATTCTTATATATTAATCCCTTATGTTCGTATTGTTTGAAAGTGGAACAAGCAATTATTGATTTCACTAGAAAGCATGACATAGACACACAATATCATTTCGTAACGAACTATAATATGGCAACAATTAATGATTATATGCAATTACAGGGCTGCAAAATTACCGATATTAAAGAACGTAACATTGCTTCACAACAAGTTGTTGAGGCAGCGAAACTTTACAAAGCTGCTTCTTGTCAAGGTAATAAAAAAGCTCGTAACTTTTTAATGAATCTTCAAGAACAAGTAAATATTTTAAACAATCCCTTTGATGATAACACTATCAAACGTGCAATTAATAATAGTGGGCTTGATTACAAAGCAATCATGGCTGACAAGGAAAGTACTTGTGTAACCCAAGGTTTGAAACGTGATCAACAATTATCAATGGAAATGAATGTTGTAAAGGCACCAACGGCAATTGTATTCGACTGTGAAGATGAAGAAAAACCTGGTGTTATGATCGATAATTTCGGGGATTCAACTTCTCAAGAAAGTATCAGTAATAATATCAATGCTATGTTGGAACGCGAACTTCCTCATACTCAAGATTTTGCTCGCAATGATACCGTCATTAGTCTGGATAAATTCAGAAGATAGCTAAACAATATGACAAGGATTAACCCTACACTAACAAAGTGCAGGGCTTTTTTATTTCTAAATTTATAACAAATTATTGATTTTTATATATTTTTATGCAATTTTATAAACAAATAATTTGACAAATTGACTATTTCTCTTTCTAAAAAATAATTTGTCCGTTATACTTGGAATTGGTTTAGACCAAACACTAAGGAGGACATTTTATGAAAACAATATTATTGCTATTGAAATTCATTTTGCCATTAGTCTTAGCATTATGCCTCTTTTTTATTGTACATCCCGAAGCTATCTTAGCGGACAATTCAATTGCCAGCGTTCAATACCACACCCCTACCCCTAATCCAACTGGAGGATTTGGCGTTTGGGCTACTGGTGGTTTCGATAAGCAACCTACGACTAGTTACTACACAACGGTCGGCGATCCTATCAAAATAACTACTCACACTGTACGTTCCACTTTGAGTTTCGGCCTTAATCCTTTTGAAACTGTCTATCACCGATGGTTTATCTCCAATGACGATGGAAAATTCAGTCAAATACCTAATGAAACAAGGAATTCTTTGATTTATACACCACAACAAACGGGAACCTATTATATTCAGCTTTATACTTATTACGAAGGACTATTTACTAAAGATAAATTCTATTCTGACGTTATTACAGTTCACGTTTTAAAAAAATCAATTGATGCCGATTTTTTAAATATCAGTATCGATAAAAATTATCTATATAACGTTAAAGATTCTTCCAATAACGGAATCGTTCCCAAAGATGCATATGCCACAGCAATTCCGGATCCCGAAGATGCTACTGGTGATATTAGCTGGAGTTTAGACAAACCTGATCTTGCCACTATTGATGAAAATGGACATATTGTGGCTAATTCTGACGGCAAATCAGGAATCGTTAAAATCACCGGTTCAATCAAAAATAACGATGGAAGTATCATAACTAGTAAACCTCAAATTATCAAAATTGGCGGAGGATTAGATAATCAAACAGTTCATGCCAATCAGCCCGCTACTTTTCATATTCAAACTGATACTGATAGTCAGCGAGATGATGACAAAGATATAAAAATCACTTGGTACAAACGCTCTACGAATGGTCAAGTAACACAGTTGCAAACGCAAACTGATCCAATGACTTATGTGACATCACCAACTACTAAAACCGAAAATGGTGATGAATTCTACGCTCAAATTTCTGTCAAAAAAAATACCATTAGAACTAACAGTGCCGTGTTAAATGTCTTGCCGCCTACTGATCCAAATATCAACATCAAAAGTTCTATCGAAGACACTACTTTTCATCCAGCAGAAAATACTGACTCAGTCATAAACAAAGTCAGTTCAAACGATAAATTAGTAATTAATTCCAAAATTTACAATTCTGGCTACAAAAATTTCCCTAATTCATCACTCTCAATCCCACTTTTCCCATTGGATGATAAAAATAATTTCAACATTGATGGCATAACGATAAATAAGCAACCATTAGCAACAGACGATTATCAAATCGTAAATAATAACTTTAATAATCAAAAAGAACTTATAATAAATTTAAAAGATTTAAAAATTAGTGATACCAAAAATGTCGAAATCGATTTGACTACACCTACAATCAATGCTGAGCAGACTATAAACTCTACACCTTATTTCTCTGGAACTACTGACGATAGTAGTGATTTTCAAAGTGAGAGTAATAAATTACAAATTAATTTAACGCCTAATCAAATTACACTCAATCCACATAGTATTCAATTCGATCCTATCGCTCAATTTCAAAAGGGTGCTATCAAGTATCGCACAGCAGCTACGAATGCTCCTCACGCAGTGGTTTCCGTTGAAGGAAGTCAAAGAAAAACCGGCAATAAATATCTCTTTGTAAAACAAGCTTATCCATTACAAGATAATAAAAGAGATATCCTCGGTGCTAATTTATTTTATAAAATAAATAATTCTATTCAATCTATTAACAATAAAGTTTTAGTTGAAGAAGCCGATGGTGATATGCCTTTGACTTCAGTAATTTGGAATAAAAAAGATGGTCTTTTATTAAAAGTAAATAGCAACCAAATTGAACCAGGACAATACTCAACCAAATTAAATTGGACTATCGAAAATTCTATCTAAGCTTCCTAATCAGGAGGCTTTTTCTTTGTCTTAAATTCTAATAAAGGCTGTCGTAACAATTTCTTCCTTTGTCCACAGGCCATTTGCCAAGCTGGATAAAAGTAAATTGGGGCAACGGGAACAAAGTAACGATTATTTAAATAATCCTCAACCGTTATTTGGTGGCGTTGAAAAAAATCCATTTTCACTTGTTGGGAATTTCTATCATTTTTTTGTCGCAGACGGTGAATAAAGTGTTGATTCATCAAAACTGGATTTAAGTGATAATCTAGTGGTTCAAATTCCAAAATATCATTCAATTTTGCATCTTGAAAAATTTGGCGTTGGAAAAAGATTTGATTAAAGGGTCCGATGAATTTAATGTGATGAAAAACTGTAAAAGCTTGTTTTATAGAGTCTAGCATAATGATGTAATAGCCTAATTTATCGCTAAAATTGATGAATTTAAGATGCTTTTTATGAACTCGATCATCTAAATAATCACCGCCTAATATCCAAATACTTTTGATTCCTAAACGGCGATAACCTAAAATTCGTTCTTCTAATAAATTAATTTTTAAAAGCGCACATTGATATTCAATCGCTATTTTCTGATCAACTAAAAAAATATCCGGTCGTTGTTGAATTTCCGGTAAGAAAAATTCTTCTTCAACATTAGAATGATTTTTTAACAAATCTAATATTATTTTTTTACCAACAGAATGAATATTTCGCTCATTGATATCATTATTAGTTTTATTCAAATGTCGAAAATATTTTCTAGCTTTCGTGGCAATCAACTTAACTGGTTTTTCACAACGACAACAAAAGTACTTATCCTTTTCTTTTGCGTTTTGCGCGTAAATCAAAATTCCCAATTCGTTCAAAGCAGCATACATTTTAATCACCTCGAACAAAATTACGCAAAAAAAAATCAACCCTAAGGTTGATCTACTTAATTACCAAAATAATATCTCGTCAATTCAAGTGCAGTCTTGGACATGATCTCTTGACCATATTCTGACAAGACTGCTGCTGTAACTTTCGTCTTGAAACTGTACTCACTAAGCAATGCCAAAACATCGCTATAAGTCATTTCGTGCATTTCATCAGTAAAGAGAATCAATTGTAAGTAGTACTTGTCGTTGTACTCGAACAAATTAGAAATTCCACTCTCCAGGTGTAACAAATTAGCCAATTGGACATAATCTTCAAAGTCTTTGAATTCAACAATAACCGTCTTAGTAGGTGTATCAGGATCGTTCAAATATGGCGCTGTATCGCTGTCATATTCTTCCGTTCCAACCTTATCCAAATTATTGTTTTCACTTGCGCCGACTGAATTTTGTAGCCCATTTAATGGCAATGAACCTGAACCTTCAGAATCATCGCTCTTACTAATCAATAATTCCAAACCTTCTTTGTTTGGCATTATTTGGAAAGTAACAGGCTCATTATTCGTGAAGACATGATTCTTATCAACCTCATCCAAAATACTATAAAAGAACGTCTCAATTTGTTTCTTGTTACCCAACAAGTCTAAAACTGTTACGCCTCGTTCTTGCAAATCCTCTGTACTAAGAATGACTCTGATCGTGTTCTCATTAAGTCGATCCATTTCCATCATAGTCACCTCAATTCTGTATCTACATTTTAACAGTCTGAAAAACTATTTCAACTATCATATATCGATATTTAAAGTCATTCGAATAATATACTAAATGTCGTAGATAACGTCAAAGAAAATGCATTTTTTTAGAGGCTATCGGCCAATTCCCAATTCAAAGTTGTGGAATAACTTCCATTAACTATATTTTTATCGTTTAATCTTAACATTATGCCGCGCTTTTTATCCCAAGTTAAATTTTTAGTCTCATTACCAATTGCTCCTGTATAAATTGCCACGCTGTTTTCGAGTGAAGTGTCATTTCCTTTATCATCGCGAAAAATTAGTGTTCCCGGTAAAATATTGTTACCATCTTCAGTCTGTAAAGGTCGAGCCATTGAAACTAACAGCTTGTAATTAACATCAGTAGTTGGATAAGAATACTTTGTTATCGTAACTGGATCATTATTCTTACGTTGATAAACTCCTTCAATACCACCAATAGTTCCAAAATCAATATCAGGTACATTTAATGACATTTGACGATATTCTTGTTGTTGCCAAACAAAAGTTTTCACTGGTTGTCCCTGAACTGAATAATCCTTTAATATTTCCTCGGAGTCATACAAATCACCTAACGGTTCGTGTTCTGTACCTCCAGTATCAGCACTGACTTCTTGCCATTTGGGACTTATTGCCGTGTAACCAGGATAGTCATCATCAATAATTACTGATCCTTGCTGATGGTCAGCAAAAGAATTATTCCCTTTAATAACACTATTAGGGCCCAAAGTTATACTCCAAAGTTGACTAGTTCCATTAAGAAAGTAATTTATACTGCTAGCTTTTCTAGTATCCCATTTAGACAAGTCCAGCTTAGCAACTTCACTATTATTAAAAGTATTACCAAAGTCGGTTACAGCGCTTGTATCCCAATTTTTAACGAAATCTAAATTCTGCATCTTACTGTTTGCAAACAACAAATTCATATTTGTCACTTTAGACGTATTCCAATTAGCAATATTCAAATCACTTAAATCTAAATTATCTGTGTTACTAAACATTGATCCCATATTTCCTACTTTAGAGGTATCAAAATTACCTATAATTTTAATAAGATTATTATTTACGGAAAACATTGAATTCATATTGGTTACCTTTGAAGTATCAAAACTACTTAAATCCAAAGTCTTAAAACCAACGTTATTGGAAAACATATATGACATATTAGTTACATTACTAGTATTAAAATTCTGCAATCCTTTTAAACCATCTTCGTCTAAGGCAAAATCGTAAGCAAACATACTACTCATATTTGTGACCTTAGAAGTATCCCATTTAGACAAATCTAATGTTTTTAATTTTGAACATCCCCAAAATAAACTGGCCATATCAGTTACACTTTTTGTATCCCAGTTACTGATTCCTGGGATAGAATCCATCTGTGTGCAATAAAACGTCGAATTCATATTAGTAACATTGCCTGTATCCCAGTCAGACAAACCATCGATTTGAGTAATAACTCGACAATCTTTAAACATGCTTCCAATATCAGTAATATTGTCCTTTTTCCATTTGGATATATCTAAACGTACTAGAGAACGGCAATTATTGAACATATTAGCAGTTGTCGTTACATTAGAAGTATCCCAATTAACCAATTCGTCTCCATTAACTAACCCAGAGGCATTAAAAACACCATTCAATGAAGTAACTTTACTAATATCCATATTTTTTAGTCCTACTATATTTGTACTACAATTAAAAAACATACTATCCATTTTAAGTAAAGATTCAGTGTCAAAACTAGAAACATCAAGCTGAGTCAATTTACTAATACTGCTGAACATATTCGACATATCAGTCACGTTAGAGGTATCAAAATTAGAAACATCTAATTCTGTAACACCAACTCCATTAAACATACTACTCATGGACGTAACCTTAGAAGTATCAAAATTGAAGACATCTAAGGCCGACACTTTAAGATCATTATTAAACATCTTATTCATTGATAAAACGTTAGAAGTATCAAAGTTTTCCAACCCTTTAATTGTCTGAAGTGAATTAGTTACTCCACTAGACGGTGGCATAGAAAACATCTGCGATAAATTAGTTACATTAGACGTATCAAAACTAGAAACATCAATCGTAGTTAATTTATAAGCATTACCAAACATATTACTCATATCAATTGCGCTGTTTGTATGCCAATTATTCAATCCAATTATTTCAGTAAGATTCGAAGTGTCTGGCATAAGAGCACCTTTATCTTGAAAAGAGAACATGGAATTAAAGCTTTTTACATTGCTGACATCTAAATTATTAATATCAATCGTTTGGACATAAACTAAGTTAGCAAATAAATTATTTGAATCAGTTGCAGCAATAACACCGGGCTCAACATAAATACTTTTAATAAGATCAACCGAATTTATCCAATTACCTTGACCAGTCGCTAAAGTTCCCGCATGTATCGTCAACTGACCATTATCGTCAATATCCCAATCACAAGTTCCAAAATTACCACTAGTAACCTTGATCAACGTTAAAGGAACAATACTTGAAGATTGCTTATTTTTTAATAGTCCAGTATTTTCATTTAACAGTGTTTGAATATTATCATTGGTTTCTGCCTTGACGACTATCGTATGAGCAAACAAAATTCTTAGGAAAATAATGATATTTACTAAGAATAAAAATTTAAATTGTTTTTTTCCTATACATTTCCAATCAATATTTACCATCATATTCGTTTCTCCTAATTAATTAGGGAAATTATATATGATTAAACAGGTAGTTATAATTTGAATTATATAAAAATATTTTACCAAATTTGATATTTTATTCACATGCCGTAATTCTTCGGAATACCAACGCTTCGCATTCCCATAACTCTCTCTAAGCGGCGTACATCGGAATACCAACGCTACGCGTTCCCATAACTCTCTCTAAGCGGCGTAGCCGCAAAGAGAGAGTAAAAAAAAGACCACCTTCCAAAAATGGAAAGTGATCTGGTAATTTTTTATAAGCCAGCCATAAGTTGAGCCTTTTGAAGTTCCATAGTTCTGACACTTCTAGGCAAGAATCTTCTGATTTCATCTTCATTGAAACCAACTTGAAGACGTTTGTCATCCATGATGATAGGACGCTTCAAGAGACCTGGATTTGTTTGAACTAGATCCAACAATTGATCAATTGTTAAATCATCCAAATTTACCTTAAGGTTTTGGAATGCCTTTGAACGAGTAGAAATAATTTCTTCTGTCCCGTTTTCAGTCATTTGAAGTACTTGTTTGATTTCTTGCTTATTTAAAGGTTCTGAGTAAATGTTTCTTTCTTTGTAAGGAATATCATGTTGTTCGAGCCAAGCCTTGGCTTTACGACATGAGGTGCAACTTGGAGATGTATAAATGGTAACCATATATAATCTCTCCTTTCCTGTGTAGTATCAAACTCTTTAAACACATTAATATTGTAACTTAAACGTATAATAAAATCTATAGGTTTTCACGAAAAAGTTGCGAATATTTGTTCTTAAATTATTTGTTTGTGAAAACATGTACCCGACAAATAGCCATCTATATAATCCTTTCACAAATTATATAGATATTAGTTTATTTATTCTATTAGTTATAATTAATACTGCTTTCATTGAAAATCTAAAGCCTATCCCTAAGCCTTATACTTCAACTTCCAATCCTTGGAATGCATGAATAACTGGAACATCTTCAGCATATTTTTGTGATTGCTTTAACATAGTGTCAGCATCGACCGTTTGTGGTAAGTGACTGATCATCAATCGCTTAACATTACTTTCTTTAGCTAACGTTCCTGCCTCTTTTGTATTAAGATGAGCTTTGCGACCAGTAACATCTTCTGGGAAGTTGGTATCTGCAATCAATAAATCAGCATCTTTTGCAAAATCAACTAAACCATCAAAATAAGTCGTATCAGCGGTATAAACAATCACCTTGCCATTTTTATCAGTAATACGCATTGCATATGCTGGAACTGGATGAACGGTTCTCATGAATTCAAACTTCAAATCATCAATTTGAGTTGGTTCATAATCGTTATAAGCAATTCCTTTAGTAGCATTATCGACTGACAATTGCGCAAAGTTGACAAAATCTTGAGTATGACCATAAATAGGTAGTAGATTTTCCTTTTTAGCTGCAAGCCATTCGTACTGCAAAACGCCAACATCTGCTGTATGATCGTGGTGATAATGTGATAAGATGACACCATCTAGATCAGTTGGTTTCATATAACTTGCTAGTGAGTTCAAAACACCACTACCGCAATCGATCAAGTAGCTCTTATCGCCATTTCTTAGTAGGTAACCAGATGTCCCGATTCCCTTGTAAGGATAACCACCATAAAAACCTAAAACTGTAACTAACATAGAAAACCTCCAAAAATTTTATAATTGAAAGGATTTCAATAACTATGAACATAACTTTAAAGCTAGGCACATATCTCTTTTTGAAGAGTCAGATGTCACCATCCGATACTTTATTAAAACCCTTATTTCATGCCAATGCAGACCATCTTTTGATAAAAAATTTATCAACATTTGCACAATATCGTGGTATCAGTGGGGTTTACGAACCTTTGAATAACCTTTATTCCTTGACATATTTAAAATTAAATCCTGATCAAGCTAAGTTATTCGAAGAAAAATTATTCAGTATCCACTCATACTCCTTTAATTCTACATCAACCGCCGTCTTGCAAAAAAGAGAAAGTCCAAGAGAATACTTAATTATTAAAACTTTCGAAACGACTTCTCAAATCAAAGTTTGGCAAATGTTGCTTCAAAAGGAAATTCAAAACCAAATCCAAGGCTCTAACGAAGAAGATTTTGGATTCTTCTCTAAAGCCTATGTAGTTACAGACGGAACTTCTGCTTAATACTACGCCAAGAAACTTGATAACTGATGAAACCGAATAATCCGTACAAGACGATATAACCGCCGAAAATCAAGATAATATTTTTGGAAATGTGTCGTCCACTATCAAACATTGCTATGGCTGTATATGACTGTATCAAAGCAAAAACAATTGGAATCAAGAATGTCCAAGTATTCTCTCGTAAAATAATCCGTTTAATTTCTTTTTCTTCAACACCAATTTTTTGCAACGTCCGCAATTGTCTGGATTGGTAATCATCTCGCAATAAAATTCTCAAAGTCAAAACACTGCCTAAAGCTATCAATAAAGCTACACTGAACAAAGCTACAATATATAGGTAAAAACCGCCGCCTTGTTTAAAGCGCTTTTTGACATTGCCCTCACGCAAATATCCTACCTGTGTATATACAGAGGCATCATATTGCTTGGGGGCTTTTTTGATGACTTCTACTGTAGAATCTTTCAATGATGACTTGAAATCTACTTTCATATAATAAGCATCCCGATAATGCTTCAGACGCTCAATTTGAGATTTCTGCAAACGATCTCCCTTTTTGAAATCCCAACCATAGAAAGTATCGCTGACTTCGGCCGGCATTTTTTGATAATACTTGTCTGGTACGATCATCATTGGACCAAAGTGCATTGACCCACCGTATGGAAAAGCACGACCAGCCTTGGCTTTAGCAATCATTGGTGCCCCTTTAACGTCAATGTTATATTCTGCTTCTTGATCGTGATACATAATTCCTGTGGGAGTATCAATTTTCATAAATTCATTGGCATTAATTTTACTATTACCCTTACGCATTCGTTTAGGTAACGATTTGTACGAAGAATAAGACATAAAGGTCATCGGTTGCTTCGTATAAGTAGAATTATTTTTGCTGTAATAAGAGGTCAAGTTTATTTTGACATTGGTCTTATAACTTCCCTTTACTTTCGCATCAGTCTGTTTAAGTTCCTTCTTGATAAATTGAACCGTATCTTTATTAGCAGCTAATTCAAATGGATAGGAACTATTATAACTTTCATGAACAGCTTGATATCCAAAGTAACAAAAAGTCAATAATGCCAATGCCAAAGCTGACAATTCGGTCACAAACCATAAGATGGAGATATTTTGAAAAAGCCGTTCTTTTAAATACTTAAATGAAAATAGATTCAACCCTGAATAAGAAATTGCATGGATTTTTTGTAATAAATTCAAAACAGTTGGTAAAAAGCCATAATAAACTAAATACGTCCCCAAAATATCAGCCAACATAATAAAAAGTATTTCATTGATTGGCTTAGAAGAATAAGTAATCATCCGAATATCAGTAAACAAAGCCCAAGTACAAACTTGCGCACTAAATAGAAGGATTATTCCAAAAACCCCTGCCGGTATTCGTAACCACCAACGCGTTTTAACACTGACTTTGCGCTGTTTTTTTTGTAAAATCCGAATAGTCTTGATTGCATTAACTGTACTCAAAATCAAAGTAGAGAAGAAAAAACTCTTAAATAACGTCAGTATCGTATAACCATCAAAATTAGTAGTGAAATTAACTCGGAGCTGCATTAAATAAAACAGCAACATCCCCATGAACTTTTGAAAAATTACCATTAACAACAAACCTATCGCCCAAGCGACAATTTGTACGATAGCTGTTTGAAAGAAACTTATCGTCACAATGACCCAACGCTGCATTCCTAATTTTTCAAATGTTAAAAACTCGTTTTTTTGCCGTTGAATAAAAAAGCCACCGACATAAATCATATAAATAAAAGCAAAGAAGGCAAATAACCCACTCATGAAACTCGAAAGTTCATAAATAAACGTATCCCACCAATGCATAGCTTCGTGAACTGAGGGATTGCCTCCCATTGACAACAGTATTCCAAAAACGCCAATAGCAAAACTGCATGCTAAAATATAAATCAAATAGCTGTCACGCATATTTGAAAGACTACGCTTAATAATTTTGCGATACATTGAAATAATTCCCTCCACCAATTGTCCGTTGCATATTAATTATTTGTTCGAAGAATTTATCTCGATCCCCAGGATTGACCACTTCTGAAAAGACCACTCCATCTTTGATAAAGACTACTCGGGTGCAGTAACTGGCTGTAAAAGCATCATGCGTTGCCATCAAAATCGTAGTTTTTTCCTTTTGGTTGATTAATTGCATGTAGTTCAGCAAAATAGTCGCTGATTTGGAATCCAAACTACCAGTTGGCTCATCCGCAAACAGAATTTCTGGTTTATTGATCAAAGCTCTGGCCGCTGCCACCATTTGACGTTGACCAAGTGATAATTCGTCAATTTCACGTTGGGCTAACTTCTCAATATTTAATAAATTCATCATATATTGAAATCTTTCCTCAATGACTTTTTTATTAGCACGGCTCAAAGCTAGCGGTAAAATAACATTTTCCTTGACGTTCAACGAATCGAGCAACTCAAAACTTTGATAAATAAAACCCATTTTATTGCGACGATACTTTGCCAAATCACGATCGTGTAATTGCGTTAAATCCAAACCATCAATGATAATTTGCCCGTGATCAGGACGCTCATTGGTAGAAATCATATTTAACAAAGTCGTTTTTCCAGCTCCGGAAGGTCCCATAATTCCTAACAATTCACCATGATCAACTTCCAAGCTGATATCTTTAATAGCGTGAACAGCATTTTTCTTCTTTCCAAAATCTTTTGAAATATTCTTTACAGCAATTTGCACAGTAAACTCTCCAAAATTAATTATTTATTGTTATCATACTATATAGTGTCTTTATTCTAGCACGGAGGATTTTTTTAAATGGTTAAAATTATGATTATTGAGGATGATTTCTCCATCGCCAAGCTGATCAGTGAAAATCTGGCAAAATGGCAAATGGATTCCTACATTACAAAAGATTTCGACAATATTATCGAACAATTCAAAGAATATCAACCCGATTTAGTGCTACTAGATATCAATTTGCCAGTCTATGACGGTTACTATTGGAATCAAGAGATCCGTAAAATCTCTAAATTACCTATTATTATCATTTCTTCGCGTAATTCTAACATGGACCAAATTATGGCTATGAATATGGGAGCCGATGATTTCGTTGAGAAACCTTTCTCAGTCGATATCCTAGTTGCTAAAATCAATGCTTTATTACGTCGGACTTATGATTTCTCAAAGAATTCCAGCGATACAATTGAACACAATGGTTTAAAACTCAATTTATCAAGCGGAACTGTTGAAATTGGAGACGAAAAAATTGACCTTTCAAAAAACGAATACAAATTATTGCAACGTTTATTAAAAGATCAAGGAAAAATCGTTACCCGTGAGCAATTGCTTAATTTCATGTGGGATGATGAAAGATTTGTTGATGACAACACTTTGACTGTCAACATCAATCGTCTACGTGGAAAAATCGAAAAATTTGGTTTAAAGAATTATATCGTTACTAAAGTGGGACAAGGATACATTATCCCTTAGTGAGGTTGAAGAATGACATTTCTCAAATATTTACGTGATCATATTTATTCAATTCTAATTGTCCTAGTGGGAATGACTTTTGTTGAATTAGTCTTGTTTTTAGATCCTAGAGTCCATTTTCATATGGGAACTCTAATTTATACTTGGATTTTGGCGGTAATTTTTTTAATTGTTAATTTATCACTTTCTTATTTACATAAAAAAAATTGGTACGAACAATTATCAAATTATCAAGATGATCTCTCAAAAGAATTATTTGGAGCTAGAAACAATGAACAACAATTCATCCAGGATAAAATCAATAATATTTCTCTCCAGTATCGTAATGAGTTAACAGAATTATATCAGAACCAAAAAGATCAACGAGAATATACTGAGTCTTGGGTTCACGATATCAAAGTTCCTTTAGCAGCTTTAAAACTATCCCAGGATAATAATTTAGACCGTGATTTAATTGCCGAAGAATTGGATCAAATTGATTATTTAGTCGACCAAGCGTTGTACTTTGCCCGTTTAAATAACTTTTCCAACGATTATTTGATTCAAGAGCAAGACTTAAATGACATCGTCAAAGCTTGTATCAGAACGAATAAACGGCTCTTTATCAGTAAAAGAATCGGCATTCATTTCGACATTACTGATAAAAAAGTCTTAACTGACGAAAAATGGCTGAGCTTTATTATCAATCAGATACTTTCCAACAGTTTAAAATATACTGAATCTGGTGGAAAAATCGAGATCTTCACGACTACTCACGATAACAATATTGAGTTACATCTCCAAGACAACGGAATCGGTATCAAAAATCAAGATATCAGTCGCGTTTTCAATAAAGGTTTTACTGGTACTAATGGTCGTAAAAGTGGCAGTAAATCTACTGGTATGGGATTGTATTTAGTTAAAAAAATGATTGATAAACTAGGTCACACTATTCAAATTAAATCACAAGAAAATCAAGGTACTGAAACCATCATTACTTTTTTAGATTTACCTTATTACAAATAAATGCGCGTAAGCTTATAAACTTACACGCATTTATTCTTTATCATTATTTCTCGGACTCAACAATAGCTGCTCATCTCTTTTTCTAAGTCATCCAAGGAAACATCTTGAGGATTATCCTTAAATTCTCGTTCAGCTTTTTCACAAAGCTCATTATCAATCTCATCTTCGATTTTTTCGACTGCAGCAGAACGAAGAAAGGCCGAAACGCTCATATTCTTAGATTTAGCGTAATTTTTGATCATCCGTTCGTCACGTCCGTCTATGTATACTGAAATAGTTGCCATTTTCGTCACCACCCCTATGTCGCCCTTAGTGTATATTGTTCGACCAAATTTTTCAATAGTTAAGTTATTCACAGCTTAATATTATATAAAAAATATTCTATTATTTGATTATTAAACATTCTTCATAAAAATGCCATGACTATATACAAAATACTGTAACTATGCTTGTAGACTAGCTTTACGAATCAGACCAATTCAAAAATAAAGAGCCAACTCATCAAATTGAGTTGGCTCTTTTCTATTAATTGTAAAGATTTGGACGTTTATTTACATTTTTAATGTCAAAGCATTCAATGCTACGACAACTGTTGACAATGACATTACCACCGCACCAACAGCAGGACTTAAAACAAAACCAACTCCTGCTAAAATACCGGCAGCTAATGGAATAGCTATGATATTGTAACCAGCACCCCACCAGAGGTTCTCAACAGTTTTCTTATAAGTATTGTGTGACAATTTCAAGAATTTAATGATGTCACTAGGATCACTATTATACAAAACTACATCCGCTGAATCGATAGCAACATCCGTTCCAGCTCCAATGGCAACACCAATGGTAGCTGAAGCTAAACTAGGAGCATCATTGATCCCATCACCAACCATCATGACATGATGACCACTAAGTTCCAATTGCTTGATAACTTGATGTTTATCTTCTGGCAATAATTCAGCTCGGAATTCATCGATTCCCATTTGTTTAGCCATAATGGCAGCAGCTTCTTTATTATCACCTGTTAACATGATTGGCGTAATATTTCTAGCTTTTAATTCTTTAATAAATTCAATGGTATTTTTCTTGATTCGATCACCTAAAGCAACGAAACCAAGTACTTTTTTATCAGCTACCAAATAACTGATTGTATTACCCTTATCCAAATAAGTTTGAACTAATTTCTTATCAAGTGAAATTTCATGCTCATTCAAATATTTCATATTAACTAAATAATATTGACGGTTATCAAAACTAGCACTCATTCCGTAACCCTTTAAGGCTTGGATATTGTCGATAGCAGCTGGTTGAACCTCTTTATCCTTCGCATAGCTGACGATGCTGCTTGCGATTGGATGACTAGAACCACCTTCGATACCGGCAATAATGGATAATAAGTTCTTACTATCGATTGATTTATCTAAACTTTGCAAACCGTTAACGGTAAATTTACCCTCAGTCAAAGTACCAGTTTTATCCATTGCTACATAATCGATTTTACGACTGTTTTCCATTGCTTGATTGTCACGAATGATTAAACCATTTGTAGCAGCAATCGAAGTACTACGTGACATAACCAAAGGAATTGCCAGACCTAAAGCATGTGGACAAGCGATAACTAAAACAGCCACTAATCTATTCAAAGCAGTATTCATATCACCAAAAATTAGCCAATAAACAAAAGCGATGATTCCAACCGTTAAAGCAGCATAGAAGAGCCAACTAGATACTCTATCAGCCAACATTTGCGTCTTAGAACGATTATTTTGTGCATCAGAGACTAGTTTACTAATCTGTGACAAGTAGCCTTCACCGGAAGATTTATCAACTTTTACACGAATCGTACCCTCACCGTTGATCGATCCTCCAACTACTTTACTACCAATTTCTTTTTTAATTGCTTTTGATTCACCTGTGATTAAAGACTCATTGATATAACTTGAACCACTAATAATATGTCCATCAAGTGGTACTGATTCACCGGCACGTACCTCAATAATATTGCCAGCTTTGACCATTGAAATATCATGATCCATCGTTTGATCATCATGAACCATATGTACCTTACTTGGTACTAATGATGCAATTTTTTGTAAAGCATTGCCGGCACTCATAGTCGACTTCATTTCGATCCAATGACCTAACAACATGATGACGATCAAGGATGCCAATTCCCAGAAGAAGTCCATGATGTGCGTTGAAGAATGTAATAAATTATTCTCAACAAAAGCATACAGACTATAAATATAGGCAACACTGATACCCATAGTGATCAATGTCATCATTGCTGGTTGTTTGGACATTAATTCTCCTTTAGCACCACTGATAAATGGTTTGCCGCCGTAGAAGAATAGAATTGTTGCTAGTACTAAAACTATCCAGTCAGATCCTGGAAATTGAACTTGAAATGGCAATTTCAATCCCATAAATGGTGAGAGGATAAATACTGGTATTGCTAAAACAAGTGAGATCCAAAATTTCTGTCTCAAGTCCCCCATATTCATCATATGACCACCGTGCATCATCATATGATTTCCCGACATGTCCATAGTTGAATGATCCATATCCATATTTTTCATATCGTGCATTTCTTCGTTATTCATTCAAATCACTCTCCAAACAATCACATTCGACAACTTCTGGAGCTGTCTTCTCCTTCTCAGTGAGAGTTTCAATAATTGTTGCAATATCACTTTTAGATATTTCTGAATTATTGATCAAATCTTTGATAGCATATCCTTTTCTCATACAACAAAGATTATCGAACAAGTCGTTAACGCTATCGTGAATAGCCTCATCCTCTGAAATCAATGGCTGATAAACATAAGGACGTTTAGTTTCATCGGCTTGTAAAAAATTCTTCTTTTGAAGACGACCAATCAAAGTTTTGATTGTGGCAGCTTTCCAGTCAGTTTTCTTCTCCAAAAAATCAATTACTTGCTTACTAGTGGCTTGACCCAAAGTCCAAATGATCCTCATTACCTGCCATTCAGCACGACTCATGGATTCAACTTCTTTCATGTCGATTCCTCCTTTTTGGTTTACAATTGTAATCTTTCTCAACAAAATACAGTTTACAACCGTAAACACTATAAGTAAAGTTAAACGCTCAACAAAAAAACTCACCGATCATTTAATCAGTGAGTTATTAATTATTATCTAATTGGACAAGCACCGCCAGCACAATCTGATTGATCGACTAGTTCGATGTCTTTCTTGTCATGATTATCATTTTGTTCAGCAAAAACTTTAGCGACATTTTCGTCAACTTCTGATTCACGTTCTTGATAAACTTCCTTGTTGATTGGTTCCTTAGGAGCTTGTTTGAAGCCTGAACCAGTGTATGGCAAGAGTGATGTTGATTTCGTTACATTTCTGTATTGATACATCAATGGAGCGATTTGATCGCCTTCCTCTGGTTGGAAAGTAATCGTACAACTTACGGCATTATCTGACCAATAAGTTTGTAAGAATGCTTGTGTAGCGAATTGTTCAGCGATAGAAACTGATCCAGCTGAAGCAAAGTTAGGATCATCAGCATTTTCAGCCTTAACTGGGAATTCAACACACATTGTATGTTTTGTATAGATATCAGGTTCAATCTTATATCCACAAGCTTTCAAAGCTGGTAGAAGTGGATCTGAGTCTTGGAATCTGATTCTTTGAATTAAGTAACCTGCATAGTGGAAATGCATACCTTCAGACACTCCGGCAAGCTTAGCAACTGTACCAGATGGTTTAACAGTTGTGTGCTTGATAGATGCCTTACATCCTAATGCGTTTGAGTACTCCTTGTCAGCTTTAACGACTGTCTTATACAAGTCATCAAACTTGTCAGCAACACGTTGATCATAAATAGGTTTTTGAACTGTTTCACCTGTTTCAGGATCTGTGGTAGGTTCAAAACCAGTTACAACACGATTACCAAACGTTGTCAAAATCCAGTCTTGAATACCAGACATTGAAACACCGATACGACGATTCTTTTGAATAACCTTACGAGAAACTTCCCAGTCATAATTACTGAATGTAACACGTTTTGTATAACGAGCAGCTAAAGAAAAGGCTTCTTCCAAATCCCAGCCTTGTTCGCCAGCAATCAATGGAAATACTTCAAATAAGTTACATGGTTCACCATTACTTAGAGAAATTTCACCACATGGGTTAGTTCCTTCAACGCCATCATCAATTCCAGGTTGATAACCATCGATAGCACGACCGTAATTACGTGATAATTCAAGGTTAACGATTCCTGGTTCACCATTATGAGTGATTGAATCAGCGATAGGTGCATACTTATTGAACTTACTGTCAACAGCGACACTGTTATTTGAAGCCCAACGGTGGTGATAAAGTTTCTTTTGATCTTGCTTCATAGTAATAAAGTCGTCATCAGTAGCGCCACCTAGAGCAAGTTCAGCAGAACGACGAACATTTCCAGCAACGACAGTCTTACCGATCATATTACCCATATCGGTACAGTCAACTGAAGTTAACTTTCTACCAACAGCTTCATTCATAACTTCATTAATATCAAAAAGCATTTCAATCAATGGTACAGGACCAGATGCAGTACCACCAAAGCCCTTGATTTTTTCGCCTTTAGCACGGATGTCAGTAATATCTAGCACTACATCGTCCAAGCCATCATTTGTATCGTTAAAGTGGGCATCGATCATATTGGCATTACCAATAACCCAACCTTCACGTGTATCTGGTAACTCATAGTGACGTTTGTTGTCATATGAATTATTAGCTAACCATTCGTCACGATCCACAGCACCAGCAGCGATTGAATCTTTGTAAGAAGCACTTTCTTTACCGATTAAAACTGTCAAATTGACTTTATTGTCAACAACTGGCATCAACTTCATATTTGATGGGACAACGGAAAAGCCAACACCGCCACCCTTCATCAATTGATCAAATATAAATGAAAATGGCATTGAAACAGCCAATTGATCTTTTTGTAGATATGAAGGAACAATATGACTGTCACCATATTTTTGTGGTCTAACAGCGATAAACCAACAATTATTCAAAGCATCTCCATTACGATGTTGATACTCTGTTCCAGAAATCCAAAGATTTCTACCTGAAGGAGTGGCAGCTAATCCATAGATCAATTTATATAATTCTTGAGCTTCTTTAACTAAGCCATTATATTGTTCATCAGTTAAATCATCATTTTGCAAACGAGGGTCCAAATTGATATTACCTTCAACCACACGTTTAACTGTTTCAGACCAATTTTCAGTCCGACCTAATTCATCAATAAAACGAGCATAGGTACGTTTATATGTAACCCAGCCTAATTCACCCCAGTGGGGTTTAATTGTCTTTTTTACTTCGTCAACGAAGTCATCCGATAAAATAATCTTATTAATAGTGTTCATTAACATTCACTCCACAACTTTTTGATAACACAATATATAGTACCCCGATTTGATTTGAATAACAATATCTTGTGTCTAAATTTATTTGGCGAATAAATTGGCACTAAATCTAGTAGTTGTTATTCCGGCATTTATAATCAAAAAAAGGATCACCATAATTTAACAAATTCCTAAGAATTTTAAGCGCGAAAAACTAAGGTCGCAATTACTATTCTAATATCGATTTGAAAGACTTAGCAATGATTATTTTAATTTAAACTCACGCTCAAAATTCAAGTGGATAACGGCAAATTTTCTTCTTGACACGAACATATGGTTGTCATGTCAGGTGTTCCACAAGAAAAATAATTTTAGACATTAAAAAGTCCAGCTGATTCATAACGTATCAACTGAACTTTTCTAATTCTTCTTTCTTAAATGCCATTTATAACGCTGGTTAGCTATGTATTTCAACACTTTACCTAATTTATAACGACGTCTTTATAACGTGACGTCTAAAAATTTACTTGGTTAATATGAGATGCAACTTGTGAATTATATTGTGAGAATAAACCGATTTTATGATCTTTTCGATAATGATCCCAATCCATCTTACGAACCCAAATTTTGTCACTGTTTGCTTTAGTTTCGGAGACAAGTACCTTCGAGTGACTGATGGGATAAACGACGATTAGCAATAGTGAAATCAAATATCCCTTTGTGAAAAAGAGAAAGCTAATCACCATCACGAACGTTATAACGTCCAAAACGGTTAACCTTCGATAATATAGTTTTGATTGATTCAAAGTTTGCATCTCAAATCCCTCCTATCATTTTTCATGCTCATTATAATATTGCCTACAAAATTTAATTTAAACTAGTTTGAAGCTTAAGAATATCTTATCTATTTTGGATGCTAACTATTTGAATGCAAAAAAAATCCTCACTAGAAATTTTTATTCTAGTGGGGATTTTTGATTAAACTAAACTGCTTGCTTTAACCCATTCGTTAGTAGCTACTTGATAATAAGTTTCACCTTTTAGATCCATCTTATTAGCTGTTTGCCACTTGCTGCTTGGTGCTAAAGCACGACTAGTAATTGCCTGACCGTCTTTAGAATACAATTGGGCAACTGAACTACCGATTGTTACAACGCCTTTAGCAGGTGTTACACCAGTAGTATCATCGTTAACTGTTACGTCATTTGCTTTGACCCATTCGTTAGTTGCTACTTGATAATAAGTTTCGTCATTTAGAACCAACTTATTGGCAGTCTTCCAACTTGAATTAGCACTCAAAGCACGACCTGTAACTTCTTGACCGTCTTTAGTATAAACGTGAGTAATAGCATCTTTAGTTGTTACTACATTTTCAAATGGTGTGACATTACTTGTCGTAGCTTCAGATGTTACATCGCTAGCTTTGACCCATTCGTCAGTAGCAACACGATAGTAAGTTTCGCCATTGATAGTCTTTGATTCATAGTATTTCCATGAACTATTGGCACTCAATGTTCGACCACTGATAGTATTGCCATAAACCGTATAAAGTTGAGCTGTTTGATCTTTAACTGTTACGACACCAGTTGGTTGTTCAGAATCAGCATTCTTTGTTACTGTAACGATTTGCGTATTATTATCACTTTGCAAAGTTACTGACTTAGTAGCTGCTGTGTAACCACTAGGAATTTGACTGTCAGTTAAATCAACGGTATCCCCAACATTTTGACTGTAAATTTCTGCACGGCCAACTTCTGTGTTGTCAGCTGTCTTGAAAATCAATGTGTTGAAGACTTGTTTGTTGACTTTGATATTGTATTCTTTGCCATCTTCCAAGGTAATTGTCTTGTCAGCATCGTTCAACAAAGTACTGCCAGCTGGAATATCAGTCAAAGTATATTTGTTGCCATCGCCCCCATTAACAACCTCAGAATTAACTAAGTTATTATTTTGGTCAACATAATTAACTTTGGCAGAAATCATCTTAGTTACATTGACCTTAACGTTAGCGCCATCTTCTTGGAAGTTAGCAATACTACCAGAATAAGTATATCCATCTGGATAATAACCTAATGGTTGACCTTGAGTTCCTTGTAAACTCTTTTGACCAACTTTTTGATTATTATAATAGTAAGTAACGTTATTAGTTACACTAGCAGCGGCTTGAGTAGTAACTTTATCAGCGGCTTGAACGGTCTGTGTCATTGGAAGTGTACCAAGAACCATACCAGAAACTAGCAATCCACTAAATAGTAATGATGTACTCTTTTTCAATATAAACCCCTCCATATTTTTAATATATATGAATTTATATCATATATACCTTAATTATAAAGGGATGACATAATTTATTCGGATTTCGCAAAATATTTAAAACTTACTTAAAGATTATTAAAAATTTTGATTCAAATATTTCGTAATTTTAAAAATATTTGAATATTTTGCTTTATTTTCAGTTTGATAAAAAGCTGGATTATTCAAACGATATTTATCATTTTCTTTAATCCAAAAAGTAACTTCTGGATTATTTACAATATAAAAATTATCAGTTAATCCCATTTTTTGATATATTTTCTTTTGATAATCATTATCAGGGTGGTATTTATTCAATCCTAAAACTATTGTTTGACCAATCTTCGGTATTGGTTTGGTTAAAGTTTGACCGTATACAATCGTTTGTGGATCTTTAATTCCAAGTTGTTTGCCCATATATTGGCCTTCAATATTCACTAAATAATTTTTAGCACGAATCAAGCCTCCAGAAAATTCAGTTTTAATCGTTGCATGAGCCAATGATTTATCACCTGAAATAACTTTATCAATATAAATCGATGCTTTAGTTTCTGGCGTTAAAACGCGCTTTAATTCCGGCTCTAAATTAACTACTCTCGCTTTGACTACTAATTGGCTGCCATTCTTAAAACGTGCCCATGACATGTCTTCTTATATCCTGAAGGTACCGAAAAAATTTTCTCTCCTGGAAATTCTACCATTTGAACCCTTTTTAGTTTTTTATTCCAGATCTTTTTATTTTTTTGAATCAATTCAGTTGGTACTTTTGAAGCCCGCGGTTGGTTTTGAAAACTACAACCAGCTAAAACAAGACTTAATAACGTTACCAAACCAAGGATTTTCTTCATCGATGGTCTCCTTTTTTAAATTGATTTCCAATAAATAATGTAATGGCTGTAAAAAACAATGCCATAATTGCAAAAATCACTAATGAAGTCCAGTTAACGTATCCAAAATAACTGCTATTTATCATCGTATACAAAAAGAAAAATATGAAGTCTATAATTGAAATCACTTTTTTACTTAGGTTAGTTGTTAATTGAAGTAATGATAATAAGAAAATCAAATAGACTTCCCAAGGAAGATTAATCCAAAAATTTCTCCCTTGAAATAAATTTATTCCAATAACAATAATCGTCCAAAAAAATAAGAACACTACAAAGTTCTTAATAACTCGATTTTTCATAGATACCCCCTGTAAGTATGATTTAAGGTTAACATAATTGTTTGTTTCAAAAAAACATCAAAAAAAGAGAACGTAATCATAAAACGCAACTCAAAATTGCTGTTTTGATTATGTTCTCTATTATTTTTTACGTAAATGAATAATTCTATTCGGTTTTTGCATCCCCAGAATCATCTTTTTTAGCAGATTTCTTCTCGGGTTTCTTACGATGAATCATTCGATCATCATGCCACTTAGTCAAACTGATCAATGACGACAAAGTCAATGGCAAGATAATAACTAAGATAATCAAACCAAAGATTACGCCTAAGGCCACTTGAATCAAGGTTGTAACGCCTGAAGGAATCAAAGCAGCAAAGGTACCACTCAAAATAATTGCCGCCGAGATAACGACAGTTCCAATTGCAGTGGCCGCATTGAGCATCCGGTCCTTCAAATCAGGCATTGGTTCATCCTTAAATCTAACCATCAAGAAGATACTGTAATCAACACCCAAAGCCATTAACATAATGAATGTAAAGAACGGTGTGTTCCAACTCAATAAGTTATCACCAAGAACACTCTTTGAGAAGATTCTTGTGATACCTAGAGCTGCTTCATAAGCTAACAACAAGGTTCCAATAATTGTCATTGGTTGCAAAATTGATTCAGTTACAACAATCAAGGCAATTCCGATACCAATGGTCATGATTAAAGCAGTTCTTCCGAAGTCACCATTAGCTAAAGTTCTCAAATCATTATTTTGAGAAGTTTCACCACCGACAGCAACTTTAGCATTCTTCAATGAACTGTGCTTTAATTGCGCCTTCATATCAGTTTGAATAGTCTTCAATTGTTTAGAAGTTGTCTCACTATTAGGATCACCCTTGAAGACTAATGTAATTGTAGCAATCTTACGATTGTTATCCATATAAGCATCAAGTGCTGGTTTAAAGGTCTTACTCTTAATAGTTGCTTTAGGTAGATAGAAAGTATCACCAACATAAGACTTACGTAGACCATCCAAATAAGTCTTCATGGTTGTATTACCTTTGGCAATTGTCTCTAAGCCACTGTCAGCAGAAACTAGACCCTCTTCCAATTGTGTTACTTGAGAACTCATTTGTTGAAGTTGAGTATTCATTTGTTGAACACCACTATTAACGGTTGCTGAACCAGTAGCTAAGCTTTGTCCGCCACTAGTCAAAGTTGAATTAGATGCTACTAATGTATTCGTTCCACTGGCCAATTGTGACATTCCTGATGTTAAGGTTGGAATTTGTCCTTGTAATTGACTCATGCCGCTAGAAACAGCACTAGAGCCACTACTCAATTGACTAATAGCACTTTGCAATTGACTGATCTCACCAGCTGCGGCACTAGTATCTTGTCCAGAGCTTTGTAGTAAGGTCAATAATTGCGTAGCTTGTCCAGATAAGGCACTAACTTGTGATTGTAGTTGGCTTAATCCAGATGTTAATTGTTGTGAGCTACTTGTTAAAGTAGAAACGCCACTGCTCAATGTAGGCAACTGACTATTAGCGCTTTGTAAGCCGTTATTAACAGTTGAAACACCAGAAGTATACTGATCAATACCACTAGATAACTGTTGTGCTCCTGCTTGCAATTGACTAGTTCCATCTGCTAACTCTTGAACTTGAGAAACACTGCCACTAATATTGGCACTTTGCAATTGTGAACTAGCGGAATTCAAACCGGATTTAATCTTTTCTAGACCCTTAGTTGAAGTATTTAAACCATTAGTAATAGTTACCAATTGATTCTTCAAATACATACTCTTGATCTTAGATCCACCAGGTTGAGTAGCTGAAGTAACTGTTTTAACACCTGGTTCTTGTTTAAGATATTGAGTTAATTTATCAATATCTGCCAAATTTTCTTGCGATGTTAACTTAGATTTACTTTGAATATAAATCGTTGCTGGTGCTGACATTCCCTTGCTAAAGTGGCTTTGAATAACTTTATAACCATATTTAGCTTGATAACTATCAGGAACTTCATCAGCGTTATTAAAGTTTAATGTTGAACTGCTATTAACTAAGAAAGGCACTGCTGCTACAGCAATAATTCCCAAAATAACAACTGGATATGCTAAAGCTGCACGTGATAATCCATACCAAATGTGACTCTTACCACTACCAGCACTAACCTTACTTGGCCAGAACATTTTCTCACCAAGTGTCTGCATAAAGAACATGTTCAAAGTCAACAAGACAGCTAGTAAGACTAGAACACCAATAGCTACTCCGACAGCACTTTGATAGAAGGAGAACTTAGCTAGTGAAAGAACAGAGAATCCAATTAAAACAGAAATCCCACTATAAAGAATCGTTCGGCCACCATGCTTTTGTGCATCATGAGCTGCTTCTTTAGCCGACAGTCCCCTAGCCAACGCTCCTTTAAAGTAATTATAAAGTAAGATATTGTAGTCTGTTCCGATACCAAACAAAACTACGACCAAGAATACTTGAGTAAAGTTTGAAATTGGAAAGTTCACCTTTTCTGCAAGATTCATTACGATGCTTAACGATGTAATAAAGGCCACACCAACGTTTAGCAATGAAATCAATGGCACGATTGGTGAACGGAAAACTAAAATCAAAACGATAAAGATGAAAATTATCGCGATTACTTCAGTTTTCTGAATCCCCTTTTCTGTAACGGTTGAGAATTCATCATTCAATGCATCCGCACCAGTTACATACGTTTTAATACCAGAAATCTTTAATTGATTTTTTAATTTTTTGACTTGCGTCCCAACAGCATTATCATCTTTAACCGTGACTTGAGCTAATTGAGTCGTTTTGTCCTTAGCAATCAATTGTTTCTTTGTTTGAGCATTATCACTTGGACCCATAACTTTTTTGATTTTCAGTGATTTTTCATTGCTCAATTTATTTAATTGATTGTCAATTTTCGTCGATTGATTTGGAGTTAATTTAGCTCCACTGCCATTTTTAAAGACGACAGTATAAGTTATAACGGACTTATTTCCGTTAGCTTTCTTCTCAATCTTAGAAGCTTTTTGACTCTCAGTATAATTAGGCAAAGTAATATTACCCTTATTTCTCACTAATTGAGAAACATTAGGCATCATTACTAACGCCGCTATCACTACAATGATCCAGCCAATTAACGCTACAAGATATTTATTTTTAATCTTTCCCACAAGAATAGCTACTATATTAAACACAACCTATGTAAAATACAGTTTTTCCTTTCTCGAATCTATTAGTCATGATAATGCAAGCATTACTGTAATAAATTGATTGAAATCATTTAATTCAATCCGACATAATTAATCACATCCGTGTTCAGATTCCCCATGCGTATCATGCCATATTAATCATTTTATTACTAGAAATATGCAGTACATATCAAGATTATGAATATCGAATATATACTTTCTGAAAATTCATTTTCAATCATAAAATTGTTGCTTTATTTATACAAGAGACAATAATTTTATATTAGCTCATATTTTGACATTTTTTTAAAAACGCAAAATACTAGACACTAGTAAATCTAGAATCAAGGAATTTCTTATGTTAGGCTTAAATTAAGATTTTTTATTGGGAGAAATAATATATGAAAATAGATGTGACTAAGCACCTGACCTTAGGAGCCAAACGAACTTTAAAGGCCTTTCGTATTGCAATGTTTGAAGAATTAAGTGAAAAAGAATTCGATAAGATCACTGTAAATGATATTTGTCAACGCAGCGAGTATCCCCGTGCTACTTTTTATAATTACTTTGATGATAAATTGGACTTGTTACAATATCTCTGGTCTTATATCGCAAAAGATGTTTTCGAACGATTATCCATTACTTCTGAAAATAATACTTTGGTAGATGCTTTCAATTTATTATTAGGCTTTTTCCACAGTAACGAATCATTACTAAATAGCATTAAAGAAAATAATGGTGCTAATTCACATCTTTGGCACAATATGTCAGGATATCTAAAGCATGAGGTTAATAAAGTGGTTTATCAATATTGTGCTGACAATCATTCCAATCAGGTCCCTGCCAAAATGTTGTCACGTTTTTTCAGTGATCTATTAATTGGTATGTTAGAGTGGTGTTTATTCGATGAACCCGACATCGAAACTAAAACAGCTGATAGATATTTAATCGCCTTACTAAATGGAAAATTTTGACAAAAAAAGAGCTCGCAAAAATTGCGAACTCTTTTTTAATACACAATTACTTGTTTAGATATTCTTCAACAAGCTTCTTGTTATCTTCATTAGTGATTGATTCATTAACAGCACGGTCAGCTAATGTAGCTAAGTCCTTTGTGCTCAACTTCTTCATCAAACTTCTTACACGAAGTACTGATGTTGCACTCATTGAGTATTCATCAAGACCCATGCTTAATAGTAGTGGAAGCATTGTGTTATCACCAGCGGCTTCACCACACATACCAGCCCACTTACCTTCTTTATGAGCTGATTCAATAACATGTTTGATCAATCTCAAGATTGAAGGGTTATATGGTTGGTATAGGTATGAAACGTGTTCATTACCACGATCAGCAGCCATAGTATATTGAATCAAATCGTTTGTTCCAATACTGAAGAAGTCAACTTCTTTAGCAAATTGGTCAGCAAGAACAGCAGCTGCAGGAACTTCCATCATCATTCCTAATTGAATGTCATCGGAAACCTTAACGCCGTCTTTAACTAATTTAGCCTTTTCTTCTTCAAAGACCTTCTTAGCATCTCTAAATTCTTGCAATGTACCAATCATAGGGAACATGATACGTAAGTTACCAAAAGCAGATGCACGTAGCAATGCTCTTAGTTGTGTTCTGAAGATTTCTTGTCTATCCAAACTGATACGGATAGCACGGTAACCTAGGAATGGGTTCATTTCTTCAGGAAGTGGTAAGTATGGCAAATGCTTGTCACCACCGATATCCATTGTACGGACAACGACTGGCTTACCTTTCATTCCTTCAAGAACCTTCTTGTAGGCCTCAAATTGATCATCTTCAGTTGGAAGTTTATCTGATTGCATGTACAAGAATTCTGTACGATACAAACCGACACCTTCGGCACCATTATCAATAACACCTTGTAAATCATCAGGAGTACCGATATTAGCAGCAATATCAAAGTGCTTGCCATCAGCTGTAACTGAAGGTTCGTCCTTTAATTTTTCCCATTCTGCTTTTTCTTCGGCAAACTTCTTGGCTAATTCAGCGTAATGTTTGATATCGTCATCAGTTGGTCCAACAATTGCAGCACCGTCTAAACCATCAACGATGACTGTATCGCCTTCTTTAACGTCTTTAGTGATTGTATCTGTACCAACAACAGCAGGTAGTTCCAAAGAACGAGCCATGATAGCTGAGTGGGCTGTACGACCACCAATATCAGTAACGAAACCTTTAACATACTTTTTGTTTAATTGAGCAGTATCACTTGGTGTCAAATCATGAGCAACGATAACAACTTCGTGGTCGATCAATGCTGGATTTGGTAATGCTACACCTAGTAAATGAGCCATAACACGCTTTGTGACATCGCGTACATCGGCTGCTCTTTCTTGCATGTATGGGTTGTCTGTCATTCCTTCAAAAATAGAAATGAAGTTTTCTGATACATCATGTAATGCTTGTTCAGCATTAACACTCTTATCTTTTACTTCTTGTTCAACGGCACCCGTAAATTCTGGATCAGCCAAAATCATCTTATGTGCATCAAAGACTTGAGCTTCTTCTTCACCTAGAGATTCCTTAGCGGTATCTCTGATTTTTGTTAGTTCATCATCTGATGTTGAAATAGCATCTTTAAGACGACTGATTTCTGCATCAGCATCTGAAATACTTTTCTTAGTGAAAGACAAATCTGGTTGAACTAAAAGGTATGCTTCTGCAGTTGCGATACCATCACTAGCTGCAATCCCTTTAATAGTTTTAACCATTATTCTGCCAAACCTTCCTTTGTCATTGTATCTGAAATAGCTACGATTGCGTCAGCAGCATCGTCACCATCGGCTGTAATTGTAACGTCAGCACCTTGGCCAACACCTAGTGACATAACACCCATGATTGACTTCAAGTTTACTGATTTACCTGAAAATTCGATGTTAATGTCTGAGCTAAACTTGCTAGCTGCTTGTACCAACATAGTAGCTGGACGTGCGTGGATTCCTGTTTCTGCAATAATGTGAAATTCTTTCTTTTCCATAATAAATACCTCACCATATAGTTATAAAATTCTGTAGGAATACTACAAATATTCACTAATTAATTTACCATTATCTTTCATTTTTCACAAGGGGCATGCTCAAAAAAAGTGAATATAAGCCAACTGCGATAAGACGTTTAACGCTTACAACGCTACTCCCTGAAAGCGTTTATATTATCAAACTTTTTCAAAGAAATTTGAAAAAATATTTTTATCTACTATTAATATAATAAAATTTTCCAATCTCAAGACTTAGCACTTGCATTCGTCGAGTGCTAATTATATACTACCGTTGTATCCTGTGATAGAGGAAAGGTGGGGTGCGTATGTTATGTCAGAATTGTCACAAGAATGAAGCAACAATTCATCTCTATACAAGTGTTAATGGTCAAAGGACAGAAATCAATCTCTGCCAAAACTGTTATCAAAAATTAAGAAATCAAGCTAACGAAGGTATGAATAATATGGCACAAAATCCGAACGGTGGATTTTCTAGTTTTGAAGACTTGTTCAACGCCTTAAACGGCGCACAACAACCTAATGCTTTCGAGCAACAAGGTCCCCAAACCCAAACTGGTGGCGGCAATGGAAATGGTCGCAGACCTAGAGGTAACGGAGTCTTAGATCAATATGGTGTCGATCTTACTGACCTTGCCAAAAAAGGACAGATCGATCCAGTTATTGGTCGTGACAAGGAAATTAATCGAGTAATTGAAATATTAAATAGAAGAACAAAGAACAATCCTGTTTTAATTGGTGAAGCAGGTGTTGGTAAAACTGCTGTTGTTGAAGGTCTTGCTCAAAAGATCGTTGACGGCGATGTACCAGAAAAACTACAAAACAAACACGTTGTACGTCTAGACGTCGTTTCTCTAGTTCAAGGTACCGGCGTTCGTGGTCAATTTGAACAAAGAATGCAACAACTTATCAACGAACTTCAAAAGAATCAAAATATCATCCTCTTTATCGATGAGATTCATGAAATTGTTGGTGCTGGTAATGCTGAAGGCGGCATGGATGCTGGGAACGTTTTGAAACCTGCCCTAGCCCGTGGCGACATTCAACTAGTCGGTGCAACAACTTTGAATGAATATCGGACAATTGAAAAGGACTCTGCTCTAGAACGTCGTCTCCAACCCGTTCAAGTCAATGAGCCAACTGTTGATGAAACTATTCAAATTCTTAAGGGTCTTCAACCTAAATATGAAGATTATCATCATGTTAAGTACTCTAGTGAAGCTATTACAGCTGCAGCTGAATTATCAGCTCGTTATATCCAAGATAGATTCTTGCCCGATAAGGCTATTGATTTGATCGATGAAGCTGGTTCAAAGAAGAACCTACAAATCAATCACGTCGACATGGCTGACTTAGACAACAAGATCTCCGATGCCGAAGTCCAAAAGCAAGCTGCCCTACGTAATGAAGATTACGAAAAAGCTGCTTATTATCGTGATCAAGTTACAAAATTCCAAGATATGAAGAATAGCAACAAGGATGAACCTGCTGGTCAAAATATCGTTACCGATAAAGAAATCGAAAAAATTATCGAAGAAAAGACCAACATCCCTGTCGGTGAATTACAATCTAATGAACAAGCTCAATTAAAGAACTTGGAACCAGATTTGAAGAAACACTTGATTGGTCAAGATAAGGCCGTCGGTGATGTAGCACGTGCAATCCGTCGTAACAGAGTTGGCTTTAACAAGTCTGGTCGTCCAATTGGTTCCTTCCTATTCGTTGGACCTACTGGTGTTGGTAAGACAGAGCTTGCTAAACAACTTGCTCGTGAACTATTCGGTTCCGAGGATTCAATGATTCGTTTCGACATGTCTGAGTACATGGAAAAGCATTCAATTTCTAAGTTGATCGGTTCACCTCCCGGGTATGTTGGTTACGAAGAAGCTGGTCAATTAACTGAAAAGGTTCGTCGTAATCCATACAGTCTAGTTCTACTAGATGAAATTGAAAAAGCTCACCCTGACGTTATGCACATGTTCTTGCAAATCCTCGATGATGGTCGTTTGACAGATTCTCAAGGTAGAACTGTTAGTTTCAAGGATACTATCATCATCATGACTTCAAATGCCGGACAAGGCATGCAAGAAGCTAACGTTGGATTCAGTGCTGAAGCAAATGGAACAACAAATTCAATCATGAATCGCTTGTCTGAATACTTCAAGCCAGAATTCTTGAATAGATTTGATGGTATCGTTGAATTCAACTCCTTGACTAAAGACAACCTCTTGAAAATTGTTGACTTGATGCTCGACGATACTAACAAGATGATTGCTGATCAAGGTCTAAGCATTCATGTAACTAAAGATGCTAAGGATAAATTAGTTGATTTAGGTTACAACCCTAAGATGGGTGCTCGTCCACTCCGTCGTGTAATCGAAGAACAAATTGAAGATAAAGTTGCCGACTACTTCCTAGATCATCCAAAGGATAAGCAATTAGAAGCACATGTCGACAAAGATGAAATTAAAATTTCTAAGTATAGTGCACCTGATACTGAAGAATAATTAGTGGTGCTAAACAAAAACACGAGGCCAACATGGCTTCGTGTTTTTTTGTCTATGATTAATCTTTTTCAGTTTTAAGAACTTTGCCTTTTTGAGCATCAATCTGAACTTCAGTCTCGGTATGTCCGTTGACTACTTTAACTTCCCAAAAAGTTACACCCAATTTTTGCTCTAATTTAAATTCAGTGGCTTTTCCACCTTTAGCAGCTTTTTTTGCAATCTGAGCCGCTTTATTGAGAGTAATTAAATTATCCAAATTCAATTTTTCCGTCTTAGCTTCAGAACGGTCTTCCTCATCTAAGGGTTCTTCTGATTTTTGTTTTATTTTTTTATTGATGGCATTAATGTTGAGCTGATATTCAGTTGTTTTATCAGCCCCTTCAATTGTATAGACTGGTTTCCCCAAATGTTTTTCCAGTTCAATTGAAATAATATCAGCTTTTGGAAAGTTCTTTTGATACAACTTGATGGCTTCATTGACGCTAACTTTAGTCTCGTCTTTTAACTCACTAGTCGTTGTTGAGTTATTGTCAGAACTATTAGATCCGTTAGAACAACCAACGATTACTCCTGTCATCAACAATAAAACAACTCCCAAAAAATACTTCTTCATTAATATCACCCACTTTTATTTTTACATTACTCTAATTATATTGGAATATAGTGATTTTTACCAAAGAAACGAAGCAGACATTTGCCCACTTCGTTTCTTTAAATACTATCCGTAAATACCCAGTTTAATTTGGTTTCATAATTTCCCGAGGCATTTAATTGCTTGTTGTCTAATTCTAAAAGAATTCCTTTATCCGCTTGCCAACTTAAAGAAGTCATTTCTTGACCCGATTTTGTTTGAGAAACGATAGCTGAACCAGTTAATAAGTCTTGTTCATAATCATCGTCGAAAAATTTCAAATGACCAGCCAAAGTATTCTTGCTATCTTCACTGACAAAATCACTATCTTGAGAAACTGACAATGTGATTGGTGTTTTATCTCTTCTCATATCGTCAACGTCCATAACATTATCCGGCCAATTACTTTCATCATTTTGGCGGAAAATTACTTTATCATTACCAATTGGTCTAATTGAACCATAATCAATATCTTTGATCGTATACTCCAGCCTATTAGTCGTTAAATTCAAGGAACGTGGCGTACCGATTTTTTGGACACTGTTACCGGAATCATCCGTTCCCGTCAAATAAGCAATTGAACGATAATTTTCACGCTTATTAACCGTCCCTACTGTAGTATCAACCACCAAATCAGCTGACTTCTGAATACCTAGATTGATATTCTTAACTATTAGTGTTAATTCGTTGGAATCAGAATCTTTTTTGATTTCATAATCCGTGTCACTTAATTCTTGATCATCCAAAGTAACCTTATTGATTGTCGTTCCAGCACGTAATGGCAAATTGTACGTTGCATCTTTTAACTGTCCGCTACTACTATTGTTAGTAATAGTGGTTTTAAAGACTACATTATCATCACTATTAACGTCATAGAGGTTGGTCGAATTATCGCTACTATTGTTAAAGGTCTTATTTTCCAAAGTATCTTCTAGAGAAATATCCGGTCCTCCATCAGGTAAGACGTGTAAAGTTGCTTCATTGGTCGTATATTCGTAAGTCTTCCCATTAGCTTTTACCGTGATATAAGCAAAGAACAACGTTCCATCATCATTTAAAGTCGTCTTCGGCGTTGTATGTGAAATTGCATTATTACCAACTTCAATTTCTGATTGTTGATGAGTGATTGGATCTTCTTTGAACCAACGAATCGAGTAATTCATATCTTCTTGTTCATCAAACTCACCAATATTACCCATCAATTCAAATTTAGCAGTTTCTCCGGCTTTGACAGTTTGATCTTCCAAACCACCACCAACAGTAACTTCAGCACTGCCGGAAACCTTGGTACCATCGTTATTGATAGCTGTAGCCGTTACTGTAACGACCCCGGATTTAGTTCTTGTATTAGCCGTAATCAATCCCGAATCTTCATCAATCGTTGCTAAATCAGTATTATCAATGCTCCACTTGATATCGCCAGTAAAGTTAGCAGGCATAACTTTAGCATGAGCATAAGTTGAAGTCGTAGTAATTTCGGAATCATAGTTATAAATATAATCATCATCGACCGAAACCTCAACATCAGTTGCTGAAACGTGCTTATCTAAGGCATGAACAGCCGCAACTTTTGAGTAGACTGTTGGTGCAAGTGGTGTTGAAATTGCCATGTACCACTGTACTTCCTGTTGATAATATTTCGTACCTATTTCTTTAGGGGTAACCGTTAAATTTTTCTTTGTTCCACCATTTTTCTTTGAAACTTCGCTCCATTTTGTTCCGTCAGTCGTTTCATACCATTGGTAGTGTGCCCATGATGTTAAAGTAAATATGGTCGTCCAAAAAGATCTACCTTGATCGGTTCTCAAAGTCGTTGAACTATCAACTACAGTATAGTTATTTGATTGTGGTTGGAGATTGTATCCTGACGTCATCCAAATACCTAAAAATTTTCTAACATCGCCAGTTGGTGTTTTATAAGGTGTGATATCTTCTACGGGAATCTCTTCATTAGCTGACACTTCACGTTGAATCTTATCCGAGAAAAGACAAGCAGCCATAAATGTTAACATGGCAATCAATAATGCCCATTTAACGTTTAATTTTTTCATGATGAAACCCCTTTCTTCATATTAGCCAAGAAATTATATCACGATACAATTAGTATATTAATTCACATTACGCAATATTAATTTTACAAAAGTGATATATTTTTTAAGATTATTTCATTGACTTCTGAAAAAAGCGTGTTCCATAGTTTTTAACTAAAATAAAATGTTAAAAAATTCTTTACAGTTTATTATTTTTCCTTTAAATATCCTTAAGATACCTACATAAAAGGAATTCTACTGATTTATTCATGTTAGAATGACAATAATTTAATGTTAGAAGGGAATTATTATGGGAAAGAAAACTCGCCAACACCACTTTTCCCATAACGGGGAAAAGACTATGGAAAATGATGTATTATCACCAAAAGTAAAAAAATTAACCCGCGATGATGTTGAGATCAAGGTCCACTATGTCAATTCTTTAGGTAAAGACATTGCCAAAACGGTCACAATCAAAGGTCACTATTTAGATAAATTAGACATTCCTTGGCAAGAAATACCTGGATATGTTTTGTCTTCAGTAACTAACTTCCAACAAACCTTCATCCCCAACTCTGACGGAATCTATCTAGTTTACGCCAACCAACTTTCCGCACCAGTCATTGTTTATCATCGTAATACTGAAGGTAAACTGATTGCCGACCCACAGTATTTAGTTGGTGATCTTAATCGAGAATTCGACACGGAACCTTTGGAAGAAGCCAATCATTTCTTGGTTCACTCGCCGAAAAAAGCTAATGGTCAATTCACATCTAAGGTTCAAGAACAAGAATACATTTACAACGTTCTTCCTATTAAAGAGTATCGAACTAACAAAGACTTATTTGTGGAAACTTCTGATAATGTCAAGGTCTTCAATCAACCGCTCAATAAAGTGCCTTTAGAAAAGACTTTGCCTTATGGAACATCCTGGAAAGTCTACCGTGCTGTTCAAGAAACTTATAATGGAACGATCTGGTACAACTTAGGTGGTAATACTTGGGTACCTAGTACTGAAAGTATTGCAACTAAAATCATCAAGCAAACATCTCCTCGTCAAGAAATGTTAAATAGTCCGCTTGCTCAATCTGCCGAAAACATTAGTTACACTTATTCAGTAATCGACAGTATGCCAATCAACAAATCCGTTAAAGTAATGTATTATCGTGACCAATACATCACAGCTTGGAAAACTCCTTATGGTGACATGGATAATCAACGTTATCAAGGTGGTCAAAACGTTTTTGTTAAACAATTAGTTCAACTTGATAATTACAGTGTTTGGGCCGAGTTAAAAGACGGTTACTATGTTGAAAGTAAATATTTAAATATTTAAAGAACAAAAAATCGTATCGAAAATGTAAATTATATTCGATACGATTTTTTATTTTAACTATTTTTAATAACCAATCCCGTAATAACATCAGCACAATCTTCACAAGCATCTAAAACTTTTTCGAAACCAGCATAGACTTTTTGCCAACGAATTATATCAATAGGATCAATATTTTCTTCCCTAAACAAACTACTTAATTCTTTCGTATAAAGATTATCGCCTAATGATTCAATATGATTGGCTTGATCAACATTTTTTTGCAAGGTCTTAGAATTCTTATAATGAGAAAATTCCTTAACTGATTGTTGAACAGCTTTAACTGCCTGACAAATTAAATCCATAAATTCTTCAGTATGTGGACGTAATTCTTGAACATTGAGATAGTGAAATTCATACGTCAATCCATTAATACCATCAATGATGTTATCTAATTTATCTACTAATTGAACGATATCCTCACGATCTATTGGTGTGATGAATGCTACATAGAGTTCTTGCATAATCTCCTTAACATCAGCATCGCCATCAGTTTCAATTTCATGAATTTTTTGACTCTGCTTCACTAATTTCTCTGAATCAAAATCATTTATGATTTCATTGAGCAATTCACTGGATTTTAATGCATCACTAGACATGTGCTCCATCGCAACAAAAAAATCAAACTTCTTCTTTTTAAAAACCATTTCGTTTGCCCCCTAGAAAATTGCCATAAATAATTTTGACATAAAGTAAGCTATCAAACCACAGCCGGGAAAAGTTAACACCCAAGCCCAAACCATATCTCTTACAATGCTCCAATCGACAGAAGACAATCTTTTGGCAGCACCCGCTCCCATAATGGCAGTTGTCTTCGTATGCGTAGTCGAGACAGGAATTCCAAATAATGACGAGAAGAATAAAGTTATCGCTGCACCTAAGTCAGCTGAAAATCCTTGAAATTTCTCCAATTTGACCATGTCCATCCCAACGGATTTGATGATACGCATCCCACCAACGGAAGTTCCAACTCCCATCGTAACTGAACACAAAATCATAACCCAAATGGGTATCGTAAAACCGCCAGCTGTTTTGTCGACTAAACCGTTATAGTAAAGTGTCAGCATGAAAACACCCATGAATTTTTGACCATCCTGAGCACCGTGTAGAAAAGCCATTGCCATCGCACTAATTGCCTGTCCAAAAGTAAAAAATTTATTAGCAATCAGACGATTAATTGGTCTAAATATCCAAATAACTATTTTAGTAATGACATACCCTCCGCCAAGACCAAAAACAGTTGAGACAATCAATCCAATAATAACTTTCCACCACTCATTTATATTGACAGCATCAAGACCACCCAGAGCCATTGCTGCTCCAGTTAACCCCGCGATCAAGGCATGCGATTCACTCGTTGGGATTCCAAACCACCAAGCAGCCACTGCCCAAGTAACGATGGCAAATAAAGAAGCCGCAAGAGCAATTTGACTAGTATTGCCTGCACCATCAAAACTGACAATATTACTGATTGTTTCTGCGACTTGAGCATTAAAAATAGTCATTACTAAAGCACCTAAAAAATTCATTACCACTGCAATATAGATTGCAACATTAGGTCGTAATACTCTAGTCGATACTGCCGTAGCAATAGCATTGGGCGCATCAGTCCAACCATTTACAAAAACTACTGCCATAACTAATACGATTGTTACGATCAAAGCAACATTCATAATGACACCCACTTCATTATTTTTATTCTATATATTTATGATAGCGTATTCTAAAAGTGATGTCTTTAACAAATCGAAATTAATTATAATTTCACAAAGAACAGCATCCAGCAGTAATCTAATTTAAAACAGAGTCAAAAAAGTCCGCCATGATTTTTTGTATTTTGAGATTATCCTTTGGAGTACCAATAGACAAGCGTAACCAGTTAGGACGTAAACCGGTCCTAATTAAATATCCATTTTCTAATAAAACTTGGGCTAATTCATGAGCTGCAGCTGTTTCAAAGAAAACAAAGTTTGCCTGACTGTGATAAAATTTCAAATCTAATTTCTGGAAAAAATCTTCATATTTTGTCCGTTCAAGTGCATTTTTAGCAACAACTTGATCAACAAAATTTTGATCCTTAAAGGCTGCAATCGCTGCTGTTTGGGCAATCGAACTAACATTATAAGGCAAACGAACTTTTTGTACTTCACCAGCAATTTGATTTGAAAAGACTGCATAACCTACTCGAAAGTTAGCTAGTCCATACGCCTTAGAAAAAGTACGCATAACAACGATATTAGGATATTTCTTCGTTAGATCCATGGCCGTAGCTGGTTCTTGTTCAGTCACAAAATCGATATAGGCTTCATCAACTAAAACCATCGTTTCTTTAGGTACTTGCTGAACAAATTTTTCGATTGATGCAACAGTTTCCAAAGTACCAGTTGGATTATTCGGATTGCACAACCAGATCAATTTCGTTTTATCGGTAATATTCTCTAACAAGGCCGTAAAATTTATTTGACCATTTTTCTTAGTAGCGACCTCTTTAATAACTGCTTCTTCAATTTCTGCATGTAAGGCATATTCAGAAAAATTTGGTACACTGACGAGTTCTTCATCGCCAGGTTGTAAAAAGACTCGTGACAACATGACGATGACCTCATCTAAACCGACTCCAAAAACAATTTGACTAGGATCTAGAGTAAATTTTTCAGCCACTAAATCACGTAATTCTTGAGCTGAACTATCAGGATAACGATTGCTTAAATCATAGTCCCAATCTAAAATAGCTCGTTTAACTTTAGGTGAAGTCCCATAAGGATTCTCATTAGCTGATAAGCGAACAATTTTTTTCAAACCTAATTCATCTTGTAATTGTTGCAACGGCTTTTCTGGAACATAGGGATTCAATTCTTGAATTATTTTCTTCATATTTATAACCTCTTACAAATCTTTGATTTCAGGACGGTCTTTAAATTGACTCATCAAGCCTTCTCTTTGAGCCAACTCTTTTTTTATTTGATCAAAAGTAATGCCTTGTTGTGCCCACAATACACACAGGTGATACAACAAATCAGCTGACTCATAGACGAGTTCTCCATCACCACGGGGCTTCCCCGGATTTTTGGCCGCAACGATTACTTCGGTTGATTCTTCTCCGACTTTTTTTAAAATTTTATCCAAACCTTCAGAAAATAAATAATCAGTATAAGAACCTTTCTTAGGATTTGTTTGACGTTCCTTTATTAAGTTATATAATTCATCTAAATTTTGCATAATTAGCCTTCTTTCACAGAATTGAAAAAACAAGTTCGATTACCGGTATGACAAGCTGGGCCATGTGGATTCACCGAAACTAATAATGTATCTAAATCACAATCCAACGTTAAACTGACAACATCTTGGGTATTGCCACTAGTTTCACCCTTATGCCATAAACATTTTCTAGAACGTGACCAAAACCACGTCTGACCACTAGTTAGAGTTTTTTGATAACTTTCTTGACTCATCCAAGCAACCATCAAAACATCTTTAGTCGTTGCATCTGTTACGACTGTTGTTAAAAGTCCTTTTGAAAAATCTGGTTGTATCATCTGACGACCACCCCTTTGGATTTAACGAATTGTTTCACGTCCGCAATTGTTAATTCACCAAAATGAAAAACTGAAGCTGCTAAAGCTCCATCGACATTTGCCTCTAAAAATGCCTGACTGAAATCACTGACATTACCTGCACCACCTGAAGCAATGATTGGCACATCGACTACTTGATTGATGCTTTGATACAATTTGATATCAAATCCATCCTTTGTACCATCTTGATCCATACTCGTAATCAACAATTCACCCGCTCCCAGTTCAACAACCTTTTTGGCCCAGGAGATGGCATCTAAATTAGTTTTTTTACGTCCACCGTTCACATAGACGAAATACTGACCGGCATCTTTTTTGACATCGATAGCTACAACAATACATTGATTGCCAAATTTTTGGGCTCCTTGACTGATCAACTCGGGATTAGCGACTGCGGCAGAATTAATAGCAATTTTGTCTGCTCCAGCCTTTAGTAGTCGGTCCATATCTGCTACTGACTTAATTCCTCCACCAATAGTTAAAGGCATGAAAACTTGACGAGAAACTTTTTCTACCATATTAATCGTTGTTTTTCTCCTTTGGTTCGTTGCCGAAATATCTAGAAAGACTAATTCATCTGCACCTTGCTTTTGATATTCAGCTGCAATTGCAACGGGATCACCAACATCAGTTAAATTGACAAAATTAACTCCTTTTTTGACACGACCATTATCGACATCAAGACAGGGAATAATTCTTTTAGCTAACATTCTTCCACCTCCAAAATTTGCGAAAGAGAAATTGTTTTTTCAAATAACGCCTTGCCAATAATGCTCTCTTCTATTCCCATTTTTTGCAAAGCCTTTAAATCTTCAACATTACGAATTCCTCCACTGGCAATTAAATTAACTTGCGGAATTTCTTCTCTCAAATTAGTTAATAAATCTAGATTAGGACCTTGCATGGCACCATCTCGGCTGACGTCAGTGACGATAAAATTTTCAGCGCCAAACTCATTCATTTTAGAAATTAGACTAGTCATCTTCACATCTGATTGCTCTAGCCAACCTTCGGTGGCAACTTGTCCATTTTTACCATCAATTCCGATAGCGATTTTTTGACTACCAAAGTCATCCAATAATTGTTTGACCAATTGTGGATTTTTCAAAGCGGCTGAACCGATTACGATACGATCAATACCTAAATTAAGATATTGTTGGGCAATTTGATAGGTTCTAATGCCACCGCCTAGTTCCAAAAAACCTCTAAAATTTTGGCGAATTTGTTTAATCATTGGCAAATTTTCTGGTTGGCCACTTTTTGCACCATCTAAGTCAACGAGATGTAATTGCTTGATGCCAGCTTTATTAATTTCAAGTGCTTGTTGGATTGGCTCTTCATTGATTGTTGTCACCGCTTGATAATCACCTTGATATAAGCGCACACTTTGACCATTCTTTAAATCAATTGCTGGAAAAATCATCTTCAATCACCATCCTTTGAAAATTTTTCAATAAATTTAGACCAACTCGACCACTCTTTTCAGGATGAAATTGCATCCCAATAACTCTATTATTTTGAACCAAGCTAGGGATCAATTGCCCATAATCCACCCCTGCAACAATATTTTCTAATGGACAGTCGGCGTAATAAGAATGCACAAAATACGTATATTGCTGATCAATCGGAAAACTAGTTTTAATGAAAGTCTGATTTTGATTCCAGCCCATTTGTGGTATTTTCAGTTGTCGCTTGGGAATTGCTTTGACATTTCCTTTGATTAAGCCCAAGCCCTTGGTATAACCGTATTCTTCACTTGATTCAAACAACAATTGCATCCCTAGACAAATTCCTAAAATAGGAATTTTATTTTTTTTAACTTGTTGCAAAACTGCTACTAAATTGCGATTTTCTAAGGCCTGCATAGCCGGTTTAAAGGCTCCAACACCAGGTAAAATAACTGCTTGTGCATCAAGAATGGTTTGTTCATCTGCAGTCAATTGATTTTCAATATTTAAATAATCTAAGGCTTTTTTTAGATTTCGGGTATTGCCAGTATCGTAATCGACAATTGCAAACATCAGATCACACCCTTCGTAGAATTGACGCCAATAATTTCTGGATTAATTGTTACAGCTTGACGTAATGCTCGGCCGAAGGCCTTAAATAAACTTTCAACCTTGTGGTGAGTATTTCGACCGTAAAGAATTCTTGCATGTAAGTTCATTTCGGCACTAAAAGCTACTGCTTGAAAGAAATCTTCCACAGTTTCGGTATCTAATCCACCCAAACGAGGATTTTCAAATAAAGCATCAAAGACTAAATATGAACGGCCACTGAGATCCAAACTGACTTGTCCTAAAGTTTCATCCATTGGTACGAATTGGGTTCCAAATCTTTCGATACCCACTTTTTTACCTAATGCCTGTTTGATACACTCGCCTAAAACAATTCCGGTATCTTCAGTCGTATGATGAGGGTCAACATCTAAATCACCGTTAACTTTCACTACCAATCCAAAACGACCGTGTTTAGCAAAGAGATTCAGCATGTGGTTCAAAAAACCGATTCCAGTATCGATATCGACTTGGCTCTGGTCATCCAAGTTTAAAGTCATCTTAATTTGTGTTTCCTTAGTATTGCGTTCAATTGTTGCTTGTCTCATCCTTATTCCCTCTTATTCGTAGTATTTATCAAATCTTGACTCAATAGCTCGAGCATGTGCTTCCAAACCCTCTACTCGCGCCAATGTCGTGATGGCTTTAGCTTCTTTGGCTAGAGCTGGTTTCGTATATTGAATAAATGAAGTTCGTTTAACAAAATCATAAACACCCAATGGCGATGAAAACCTAGCAGTACCACCTGTCGGTAAGATGTGGTTAGGACCAGCAACGTAATCCCCCAAGGGTTCAGATGCATATTTTCCTAAGAAAACTGATCCAGCATTTTTAATTTGATTTAGGTATTGAGTTGGATTTTCCAATTGGATTTCCAAGTGCTCCGGAGCGATCAAATTCATTAAGGTAAACATGTCATCTGGATTTTTAACGATAGCGATGAAACCTTTATTCAAAACTGAAGCTTGAGCTATTTCTTGACGTGGCAAAGTCTTTAATTGTAAATCTACATTTTGACTGACAGCTTGAGCCAATTTTTCACTGTCAGTAACTAAGATGGGGCGGGCTAACTTATCATGTTCTGCTTGAGATAATAAATCGGCTGCTAATTGTTTAGGGTCAGCCTGGTCGTCGGCGATAATGCCAATTTCTGAAGGTCCAGCTACCATATCAATAGCTACTTGACCAAAAACTTGTTTCTTAGCAGTAGCAACAAAAATATTTCCAGGACCAACAATCTTGTCAACGCGTGGAATCGTCTCTGTTCCAAAAGCCAAGGCAGCAATCGCTTGAGCACCACCAACTTGATAAATCGAATCGATTCCAGCAATCTTGGCAGCAGCCAAAACTGCCCTGGAAATACCATCTTTTTGTGGAGGTGTAACCATGACTATTTCTTTTACACCAGCAATCTTAGCAGGTAGAGCACTCATTAAAATTGTTGAAGGATAAGCAGCCGTACCACCAGGAACGTATAAGCCAACTTTTTCTAAAGGAAGTAATTTTTGTCCTCTCAAAACCCCAATTTGTTCAGCATCAATGAAACCTTTATTGATTTCTTTTTGGTGAAAACTTGTGATATTTTTCTTTGCCAGTAGTAGAGCTTTTTTGACATTTTCATCTAAATTTTCGTAAGCCTTATCAATAACTGCTTGATCCAATTTAAAATCTGTTAATTTCACCTGATCAAATTTTTCTTCATAATTACGCACTGCCGTATCACCATTTTCAGCAACCTGTTCAATAATCTGACTGACAGTTTGCTCAACTCTTGGATCAGTTAATTGACGTGTTTTGTTTTGAACGATTTGTTCTAATTCATTTAAGCTCTTTTGATAAATTTTCATTCTTACCTACCTCTTTTTCTTCAGTAACAACTTTTTTTAGTTGATCTATAAATTCAAAAATTTCTTGGGGACGTTGTTTCAAAGCCATTCGATTGACAACTACTCGTGTAGAAACTTTATTCAGATAATCAAAAACTTTTAAATTATTCTCACGAAGGGTCGTCCCTGTTTCGGTAATATCAACGATGGCATCGGTCAGACCAATCAAAGGTGCTAATTCAACCGATCCTTCAATCTTGATTATTTCAACATCTTGGCCAAGACTATCGAAATAATCTTTGGTGATATTAGGATATTTGGTTCCAATAATCTTTCTTTTAGGTTCATCTGGATCAAAATCCTCAGTTGAAGCTAAAACAAATTGACACTGACCTGTCCTTAAATCTAGTAATTCGTATTGGCTATTACGATGTTCCGTCAAAATATCACTACCGACGATACCAATATCAACGACTCCACGCTCCAAAAATGTTGTGACATCTGGACCTTTAGCCAAAATAAATTCAAATGGTTGAGAAGTAGATTTAAATATCAAACGTCTTTTCTTATTTCGTAGTTGCGTACAATCAATTCCGGCTTTTTCTAATAACGGAATAACTTGTTTTTCAACGCGACCTTTAGTTAAAGCTATCTTCAAATTCATTTTCATCCTCCTCAATATCGATTATTTTGGCTTGAGTTCTTTGAGCTTCTTTTATGGCATCAGCTTTTGTATCACTTAAAGACAAAGTTGCATTCGGCAATTTTTGGACTAATGCTTGTGCTTTTGACCAATTCTCAATCGAACTAAAAACTAAAATTTTTGGCAAACGATTGATTTTCTTTACACATAAATCTGTTAATAAATCGATGTCGATTCCCATACCGACCGCTGGTTCATTTTGAGCTTGAAAATTGGCTAATAAATTATCGTAACGGCCGCCGCTGAAAATATAATCTTCACCACTTTTGGCAAATCCTCGAAAGGTCAACCCGGTGTAATACTGTTGGGGAGCACGACTGCTCAAATCAATAACTAGTTGTTGATGGGGACGAACTTGTCTGACTAGGGAAACGACTTTTTTAATTTTTTCCAATCGTACAGTCACTGAATTAGGCAAATCATATCCATTCAATTCTTGAAAAATATCATCCGGTTCTCCGAAAAGTCGTGGCCATCTTTTTAACAAAGGATATAAATTTTGAGTTTTAAAAGGTATTATCAATCGTTCATATTCAGTTATCTTTTTATCAAAGAGTGCTTGGGCGATTTGTTTTCTCAATTCAGCATCATCAGTGAAAATATCGAGAAAAATTTTGGCAAAATCGGCATATCCTAATTCAATCGTTACTTGCTCATCTAAAATTTCTTGGCTTAAATCATAAATGTTACTCAAGCATTCCAATTCAGCTTTAGTTGACCGATAACCGACCAATTCAATCCCAGCTTGTGTCAGCTGATTGTAGGAACCGGAAAGACTGCGACTAAGACGAAATATATCTCCTACATAACAAAATTTTTGTGGCAAAGGAATACTTGTTGAACTGAGAAATCTCGCTATCGGCAAGGTCAAGTCGGACCTTAAAACAATCGTGTCACCTTCTTGATCCAGCAGACGATACATCTTCGAATCAATTAATTGATAAGGCTGAAAAACAGCTTGTTTCTCAATAATCGGTGTAGAAATTCTTGCAAAACCTAAGCTCTTAAAATGTCGTTGAATTATCCCAATAATGCGTTGCTTTTCTTCAGAACGAACCCCAAATTCATCTCGAGTTCCCAATGGTAATAAATTGTTTTTCATTTTCTTGACCTCCCCTAATATAAAAAAATAGATAAAAAAATCCCCTTAGCAAAATAAATTGCTAAGAGGACGTAATTTGCGCGGTTCCACCTCATTTCGTCTAACCCTTGCGGATTAAACCTCACGTTGGCTGAGTCAACTCGGATAACGAAACCGATCGGCAAAGCCTACTTAGTTCAGCCCTGCAATTCCTAGGTGTGGGTTCATCAATCACCATGTTCTTTTTCCACTATCAAGAACTCTCTGTGAAGGTTGGATCAATTACTTTTCCTAATCATTATTTTTATCATTAAATTAAATTTAAATTAGAATTATTAAATAATATTTAAATTGTTTTTAATGATATAAGCTGATTTTTAATTTGTCAAGCTTAATTTAACATTTTCACTAAATGATAACCCCGACCAACTGACAAAATATCGTGAGCATCGGAACCATAAATTAGCGGTATGTCTAACTTTTGGGCACGAGTTAAAATCGATTGCCCTGGATAAAAATCATTGCAAAAAGGTTTATATAATCCGGCCAAATTTAAATCCAATTGTCGATTTTGTTGTTTAATATCTTGTAAAATTTCGTCAATCAACAATAGATTCTTCTCGTCATATTGATTTGGTAAATGGAAATAGTCTTGATACTTTCTAACTAAGCTCATGTGACCGATTCTGATTGGACGATAAATCCCCAAATCTGCCTGAACAGAATTTCTAACTGTTTGAAAATAACGGGTAAAGACGTCTTGAGACTGCTCCAATAAGCTTTTGAATCCTTGTTGAAAATCATTTACGCCAAAATCAACGCACCACAATTTCTGGTCAGTTCCTCGCATAAAGTGAACTGACAAAATATTTTCTTGAGTTCTAGGGCCATATTCATCCAAAAAATCTTTGGTCCAGTCTTCAAAGCCCGGCAAATAATCCACTTCAAAACCAATCGTAATTTTAATTTCAGATTGGTATTTCTTTTGCAAACGAGTCATTTCTTGAAAATATTTTTCCAAGTCAGAGTTTGCCATTGAAGCTTCGGTCAGTCCCTCTTTAGTTCCTGCGTATTCGTTTTTAAAATCTGGTGGCAAAGGCGCATGCTCGGTAATACAATACTTTTTGAAACCTAATTTAATTGCCCGTTGGATCATCAATTCAGCATCTTGACCGCTACCATGAGGGCAGAATTGGGTGTGCGTATGTCCATCAGTTAACATTTTAATCACCTCATTTTTAATAATTGAATCACTTTTTCTAATTATTTACAATGTATCACGCACAATACATATGTTATTATTAACATATGTTATGAATAACATATGAAAGAAGCTAAATTATGAATTATTGGTTATTATTATTAACTTTTTTAAGTGTGAATCTCGATTTTTTCTTTATGCTAATTTTCTTACTAAAGAAATTTAAATTATCTAAAGTAATTCTCGGTTATCTCTTAGGAAACATAATTTTATTAAGCATCAGTTTCACTGTTGGCAAAACGCTCGCCACCTTTTTACCAGAGTGGATTTTGGGAATACTAGGAATTTTACCAATTTACTTAGCTTTACATGATGACGATGACGACAATGAACATTTAGAACATAAGTCCGACATTATGACAGTTTTGATCACTTATTTATCTGTTTGTGCCGGTTGTAATTTATCGATTTTCTTGCCAGTTTTGACCAGGGAAACTTTGGACAACTTTATGATTACATTGCTGTTTATCGGCTCTTTGACCATTTTAATCGTTTGCATCATCAAATTGATTTCTCAATCAAAATTGGTCGAATTCATCATGAAAAAATATGGCGAAATAGCTATGAAAATTTGTTATCTATCTATTGGTTTATACGTGTTTTGGGACAGTGGTCTAATTACCCATCTCCTAGATTTGCTATAATAACGTTATTATAGATAAAGGACCGAGTTAGATGAGTAAAGAAATTAGAGATCGTATCAATTCTGAACAGTTAGTTGAGTCAGAACGTATTTTCAAATTATTGAGTAATCCCAACCGTTTACAAATGTTGAAACTTTTGGAAAGAAAATCATTAAGCGTCAATGAAATCAGCCAAACATTAAACATTGAACAATCAGTTGTCTCCCATCAACTAGCAATTTTGAAACAACATCAACTCGTTAGTTCAAAAAAAGACGGCAAATATAATTATTACCGTCTTGATGATCCTCATATTCTCGATGTAATCAATGAAATGCTTCAACATGCAGATCACGTGATTCGTGGCAAAAAGCATGGTGAATAATTTACAAAATATTTCCTAAAGCAAAAACTAACGGAATCGTAATTAAACTCAAAATAGTCGATAAACTCATCAAAGAAATTGCTGGAGCGGCATCCCCCTGTGCTTGTAGGGTAAACAGAACTACTAAACCAGCAACTGGACAAGCTGCCATGACAATTGTCGTGTAAAAGGCAATTCCAGTCACTCCCAATATTTGCAAAATAAAAATGGCGATGATTGGGAATAGTAAATTACGTAAAAAAATCGTCAAACCAATTTCCTTGTTCAACATCTTTTTACTAAAAGTGATATTCCCCAAACTGTTACCAATAACAATCATCGACAAAGGAGTATTGACAGAACCAACGTATTTGATGATTTGATTAGGAACGCTAGGAATTTTGATTGAAAAAACAAACAAGATAACACCCAGAACAATTGCAATAATATTAGGATTCAATAAAACTTGTTGCCAATCAGTTTTCTCCTCATTGTCACTAGTTTTAAATAGAGAAACTCCTTGCGTCCAACTGAAAATATTAAATCCTGCTAAGGATACAACCGCAAAAAATACTCCGGGAGCACCGAACAAAGAACTTATTAGCGGTATTCCCATAAAGCCAGCATTTGAATAAATACTGCCATATTGGGCAATACGTCTGAGATTCTCATTTTTTAAACGGCCAAAAATCAGTTTTGCCACGATAATTTCTACAAAATACAAGATGACAACACCTAAAATGGCCAACAAAAATTGCTTGATCCGTGAATCAGAATAAGGTTGTTCAAAAGCATTGATAATTAAACATGGCGAAACAATATACAACAAAACGTTAGTTAAATCGCTTGAAGTTTGTGCATGCATAAATTTTAATTTGTTGATTAAAACCCCAATCAGCATTAGACCAAACATTAGAATAATTTGATTTATTAATTGTCCGATATTCATTAATGTCCCCCTTTGGTTAATACATTATACAAATATTTTATGCCAAAAGGCAGTTTTAAATACAAATAACGCAAAAAAATCCCATTGGAATGTCTAATAATGACATTTTAATGAGATTTTTTACTTCCTCAATTAAACTAGACTTCAAATACGACGACGGCTAGTTGATGGAAAACCTAATTGTTCACGATATTTAGCAACAGTCCGACGAGCAATTTTTAGTCCGTCCTCCTGCAACATATCAGCAATTTTTTGGTCACTTAAAGGTTTCTTTTTATCTTCATCATTAATGATATCTTTAATTTTAACTTTCACTTGATCAACTGACTTGTCTGCACCCATGGTCACCTTACTACGGCGAGAGAAGAAGCGTTTCAATTCGAAAATACCAAAATCAGTTTGAATGTATTTTCCGTTGATTGTCCGACTAACTGTTGATTCACTAATTTGCAACTTTTGAGCGACGTCCCGAATCAATAGTGGCTCTAATGCTTGAGTATTTTGCATGAAGAATTGATATTGAGCTCTGACGATACATCTACCAATGATCGAAATGGTATCGATTCGACGCTGTAAATTATATTCCAAAGTCTTATATTGATTGTACTTATCGTGAATATACTTTTGAACATCATCATCAGTTGATTTTACTAGACGATCATAAGTCTCTTCAGCAAAAACTAATTGTGGTTGACCATACTTAGTAATCGATAAGGTCAATTTATCTTGATTTTTTTTAACCTGTAATTCTGGAACGACGTACTGTTCATTTTGTGACGTATATCTTTGACCAGGATTAGCTGACAAAGACTGGATAAAACTAATGTCCTTTTGCAATTCCACATTTGAAATCTTCAAACTGCGCTTTAATTGTTTCCACTCATGCTTAGTAAATAATTCGAAATTATCACTCAACATGGACATAATTTCTTTATTAGCATTATCAGCTTGAGCTTGTAAATATAAGCACTCTTGCAAATTACGAGCCCCAATCCCTGGAGGATCTAGTTGTTGCAACAATGTCTTGGCATCAAGCAACATAATTGGCGTTATATCTTTTACTTCCTCAAAAATTTCTTTATCTGACAAAGTCAAATAACCATTTGGATCTAATTGTTCAATTAAATAAATGACTAAATCACGCAAAGGTGTTTTTCTCATCGTCAATTGAACTTGATCTAATAAGTACTCAAACAATGATTGTTGTTCATCTTTAATTTGATACGAAGCATTATTACTATTTTCGATAAATGGCATATCCAAATTGACATGAACGTCAAATAATGGATTTTCTAAACTCTGTTCATTCAAATAATCAGCCAAATCGATTGCATCAGATTGCAAAATTAAAATGGACTGACGCATACCTTGAGTCAAAGACAATCCCTGAACTTGCTTTTGATTCAAGTTTTGTTTTAATTCCATCAGATTCACTCCCTTCCTAACAGCGCTTTCATTCAATAACTAATATAATGATAGCGCTTTTTAAGTAATTTGTATTCTTATCCCAAAAATTAATTTTCCAAATTGCGTTTAATATCCAAAAAGCTCTTCAATCCTGATGAATTCAGACGAATCAAGCGATCTCTAAATTCATCTCTATCAAGTTGTACTCGTCCATCGTAATATATCCGAAATAACAGCAAAGTATTACGAATCAAAAAACTAGCACAAATATAAGCATCTAATTTACTAAGACTGAATTCCTTCAATATAGCATCAGCCAAGCCTTTTGAAACTTTTTCTTCAACTTGCTGACCAATAAAACGATAATCCACCGATGTCATCATAAAGGTATAAAATTCTCGTGATTGAGAAAAGAAGTCAAATACTTTATCAAAAATATAACCCGGAACTGATAATCCTTCTCTGAGAGGTTTTTCCAAAATCAATCGTAAAATTTTTTCAGAGATTTCATCTGCTATCATCGTTGAGAATTCATCAATTGAGTCATAATGCAAATAGAAGGTTTTTCGATTTATTTTGGCTGTTTTAGTCAATTGCTTAACTGTAATATCCCGATATTTGGTTGTCTTAGCCAGTTTTTTAAAAGCATCTTGTAAGGACCGATTAGTTTTCTGTACACGCCGATCAACTCTTTCCATTATCCTCACCGTCACTATTTTTGGCATCACTATAACATATTTTCGATGAAGTTTTTTTCCATTTTTTTATAGCTTTCAAGCAAAAACACTTCAAATTTGTAGATAAAGTGTCTACTGATTTGAAGTGTTTTTATTTGCATATTAAAAATTGGTACATATAAGAAATGTTATTTAATGGGTATAATTAATTAATTGGTCTATTTATTTTACTTGTTTTTTTGTAGGCCATATACTCTAGTTGTAACGAGAATATGTATGGGTTCGGCACCAATAATCAAGTTACTATTTTTTAATAACTTATCGTATTTTAAGGGAGATGCTTTTTAATGAACATGAAAAAATCATTGATTGTTACGTCCTTAATTGGATTGTTTTTAGCATTTCTAATCTTCTTCATCCCACAAATTTCAGTTCAAGCAGCTACGACAACTACTACTCCAACTGAAACGACGGCTTCTCCGCCTGGGAATACTACTACTGCGGCCACAACGACTACTCCGACAACTAGTACATCCAAAACTACTAGTTCGACTAATCAAACTACACAGCCAACAACTACCTCTGCAACGCCTAGAGCATTAACAATTACCGGCTTAGGTGCTGAAGATGCCACTTTGACCGACGTCAATGGTAATCCTGTCACTGCAAGTGATAATTTATATACTTGGTTAAATTACAAGGTAAATTATAACTGGAGTATTCCAGATGGCGTTCAAATCAATGCTGGTGACACTACTCAATTTACTTTACCTGAAGGTGTTGTCGCCAATGGCAATTTAAGTTTCCCAATTTACAATAGTAGCAACGTTGAAATTGGTACTGCTACGATTAAAAATGGTGAAACCGTTGGTACTTTAACATTCAATAACGTTTTGTCCAATACCAATGCTAACCGTAAAGGTACTTTGACCTTAGTTTCAAAGGGTACAAATACTGGCAATGGTACTGAAGGTGAAAATTGGATGTTTAATAAATTAGGCTGGGTCGCAGGATTCGATGCCAACAACGTTCCAAACGAATTAACTTGGAATATTGCTTTCAATCCTAACGAACACAACTTAAGCGGCGTTACTATTACTGATACCTTAGGTCCTAACCAAGAGTACATTCCTGGTTCTCTATCCGCTATCGGTGGATCTTATGGACCTGGTGGATTTGTAAGTAACGGTCAACAATTAAATCCAACAGTTACAACCGATGGTAACAAAGTTATCATTACTTTCCCTGGTAATGTTACAACTGCTGTAGATATTTACTACAGAGTTAAAGTAACTAATACTAATGCCAGTGGTTCAACAACTTGGACTAATAACGCAACCATGGCTTCAAGTGAAGGTACCAATGACATCAGTGCCTCAACATCTTGGGGTGGTTCCGGAACTGGTAATGGTGATCAACAAGTCGGTACTGTTTCATTGCAAAAATCCGATGCTACAACCGGTAAAGCTTTGAATGGTGCTGAATATCAATTAGCTGACGGAACTGGCTACGTTATCATTTCCAACGCTGAAACTGATGAAAATGGTCAAATCAACATTAAGAACTTACCTTATGGTTCTTATACTTTGACTGAAGTAAAAGCTCCAGATGGTTATTTGCTTAATCAAAATCCAATTGAATTCACAATTCCAGATAAAGATGGCAATGTCGATCTTAAAGTTAGTCAAACTGATAAAGCCATCCCTGGTTCAGTTATTTTAACTAAATCAAATGCTGCAACAAAGGATCCAATTGCTGGCGCTACTTTTGAATTATTAGATAGCACTGGTAAGGTCATCCAAAGTGGACTCGTAACTGACAGCACCGGTAAATTGGCTATCGACGACTTACCCGTCGGTGATTACTCCTTAGTTGAAACTGCTGCTGCACCCGGTTATGAATTGGATGCTACACCATTGAACTTTACAATTTCTTTGAATCAAACTACTCCATTAGCTCTTGAAAAATTCAACACTGCCCTTGATACAACACCAGATACTGGTAATGCTGTTTTGACAAAAGTTGATGCAAGCGATACTAATACTGTTTTGCCTGGCGCTGTTTATGATCTTGTAGACAGTACTGGCGCAATTCTTCAAACGGGTTTGACAACTGACGCTAATGGTAAAATCACTGTTTCTGATTTACCAACTGGTACTTACTCATTTGTCGAAACTAAAGCTCCTGAAGGCTATCAATCAAGTCTTCAACCAATCAGTTTTACCATTTCTAAAGGTGAAACTACTCAAGTAGAAGCTAAGGATACTTTGATCGAATCAGATATCCCAGTAACACCTGTAGAACCTGAAAATCCTGGCACTACTCCTGGTACTACACCTCCTACAACAAATCCAGAAAATCCTAGTCAACCTGGAAATCCTGGTACTACTGAATCTCCTGTAACTAATCCAGAAAATCCTAGCCAACCTGAATCTCCTGGTACTAACGAACCTTCTGTAACTAACCCAGAAAGTCCTAGTCAACCCGGAAATCCTGGCACTACTGAGCCTCCTGTAACTACTAACCCAGAAAGTCCTAGTCAACCTGAATCTCCTGGTACTAATGAACCTTCTGTAACTAACCCAGAAAGTCCTAGTCAACCTGAATCTCCAAGTGCAACTGAACCTGTCTATCCAGAAATTCCTGGTACAGAAAATGCCGAAGAAGCTCCTAGTTCTTCCACACCTTATCCAGAAACTCCTGGTACACCTTCCAATACTACAAGTCCTAGTTTGAAACCATCTGTTTCAACTAGTGGAACAAGTAATTCAACAATCCCTATTTCTGGTCAATCATCATATGAAAAAGGCACATTCCCACAAACTGGTAATGAAAATGGCTTGTTCATGATGATTAGTGGATTGTTCATCGCTTTGTTCGTACTTCTCAAGTATTGGATCAAGAGATTAAGTTTCTAATTTTTCTGAAAAAGAAGACCTTGCAATCATGATTTTGCAAGGTCTTTTTTTATATACACAATGGCTACACATCAAATAACCTTTTTGAAAGTTAATAAGCTATTATATTTTTTGATAACAGGATATTAATAAAAACCTAGCTATCTTTTTCAGAAAATCAATTTATATAGTATGCGGTTCAAAGGAGATAAAAATCATGAAATTAGTTCAAAAGAGTCTTTTGTTCGCTTCATTATTTGCAGTCGGAATGGGTGCTACAACTATTCCCGTTGTTGCAAGTGGCAATGGTGCCGTTCAAGCTGCCACAGTCGTTAAAGGTACAACTGCCAACGACTACTTCTTCAAAATTGGTAAAGATAAATTTGTCAAAGGCGAAGATGTTAAGATTTTGACTAACGACAATCAAACCGATGAAGATATGGTTTCAACCATTGAAGCTAACGATTTTCGTTTGGAAATAAATGTCCCTAAAGCTCAACTTTACAATGAAAAAGGTGAAAAGACTGGTAAATGTTTAACTCAAGGAACTGTTTGTAAAATTGGTGATCAAAACGCCTTCTATGACAGCACCTATTATAAAGACTTCAAAGGCAATATCTCACAAATGAACAATAGTACTTTAGTTTCATAGACATTTCGACAACGTCTCAAAGTCACTACTGAATCATTTATGAGTTAAGATGTTTTTGATAACAAAATAATCGTTATCATATTATTACTGAAAGTTAATTCAAGGAGATAAAAATCATGAAATTAATTCAAAAAAGTCTTTTGTTTGCTTCATTACTATCTGCTGGTGCTTCAGTAACCACCATTATTCCGGCCGTTTCTAATGTAGCCATTGTTCAAGCCGCTACGAAATGCAGTTCTAGTTCAAAAATCAAAGTTAAAGTAGCTAAAGCTCAACTCTATAACGAAAAAGGTAAGAAATTATCTCGTTGTTTAACTAAAGGTAAAACTTGCACACCTAAAGAGAAGACCTCAATCAAAGGTCAAAAGTACTACAAAGTTGGCAAAGATGAATTTGTCAAAGCTAGCGACGTATCACTAGAAAAATAGGATTTCTCAAAAATAGTCCTGTTGAAAATTTCAACAGGACTATTTTTTTGACTAATAAAAAATTCTTACTCCAAATGATGGTTTGAAACTATTCGTTATTGAATCTATCTTGACGTTAGTACCAGGCTTCAAAGCATTGAGATACTGATTGTTTCCAAGATACAAGCCAACGTGATAAGTAGCTCCGGCGTTACCCCAAAAGACTAAATCACCACGTTCTAGTTGATTAAGAGAAACCTTCGTTCCAGCTGTTTCTTGAGGAACCGTCCAACCACCAATATTTTGACCGGTTACTTGACGAAAGACATATTGCATCAATCCCGAACAATCAAAATTGTTAGGACCTTTGCCATTCCAAACATAAGGCTTACCTAGTTGTTGCTTAGCGACATTGATTACTTCATCGAGCACTTCACTTCTAGTTTTACCATTCAAACTGACCGGACTTCTCTTAACAGATACTTCACTAACTGCGGTAGAAGGCAACCAGCCACCATCGCTCTTTTCATACCAAATCGTATTGCCGGTTAAAACGGTTGAAACTACTTGTTCAATTTGACCAGCATCGATACTATTCTTTGTTGCAGAATTGAAGTTACTATCCGAATAAACAGAGGTCTTCTTGTCTGCTTTCACTGCAGCATAGTTAGGATCCCACACTTGGGCTGAGCTTTGAGTAAATTTGTCATTACTGATCTTAGTGAATGCACCTGATATCCATTGATCACTACCAATTTCATACCAAGCATCTCCATTGAAATCAACTACCTTGTCAAAGAATTTCCAACTAGTTCCATTGGCTAGTTTTCTTCCGGTAGCAACTTTATCATTCCCAAAGCCTTGCCATAAATCAATCCCACTATCAGGAGCATAGGCAATCGTAGCTGTTCCAGTATTTTCAATTTCGATACCATTGTACTTTGCTGCATCATCGCTGTTGATCCACATGTCCGTGGCAATCTGATACCATGTTTTACCATTAATATTATCAACTCGGTTGTACTTCCACATACTACCTTTAGCCAATTTGTTATCGGCCGCATTATATTTACCACTGTCGTAGTTGTAAACTAAAGCTCCATTACTCCCGACTTTGACAGTCCCAGTACTAGCTTGTCCGTGTTGTAATTCAACGTCACTTGCTTTGACGAATTCATTAGTTGCAACACGATAAACCGAACCAACACTATTTAAATCAACTCTTTGATCGGTAACCCAAGGCGTATTAGCTGCTAAAGCACGATTACTGATCAATTTTCCATCATTATTATATAAACGTGCCATATTTTTAGTTGTAACGATACCCTTAATACTGTCAGCTTCAACTGGCTTAATAATTGCCATCGCCCCTAAGATACTGGCACTAATTAAAAATGTCGTGATAATTTTTTTCTTCATAAACGTTTTACCCCTATAAAACAAATTATAAATGTCATCATTAGTTTAGTATTTTCCTGAATCGAGTACAACCAAAAATGAATTATTACCTTTTCACTTGGCTTTTTAATTAAATTAGTATAGTAATATGCCGTCCTCCATAGCAAAGAAAATTTGGCTGGAATGTAGTGGGCACGATTTTGAGCTTTTGCATAAATCAAGTGTGCAAAATCTCAAAACTCGGCCTTATTCTAAGCAACGAGTTGCTTAGAATAACTTCACTACTGAGCCAATTTTCTTTGCTATTCCGGACTAAACAGTGATTTTTAATTTTTATAGAATCAAACAAATAAGCATCTATTCAGATATAGTCGATTGACTATAACTAAATAGATGCTATTTTTTTAGTTTGAATTACTTGAAATAAATAATAAATGTCGTTATTTAGTCGGTAGTGGCAGCTTTGTGGATGCCAGTGTTCCAGCGTCCACAAAGCGGAACGGACGACGACATCTAACGGTAGTCTAACTTAAGAAAGAAAAAAAAATCCTGATGGCGTTCTTTTTTGCATAATTTTAGCGCTATAACGCTATGAATGACTATGAATTAAATTTTGACAAAGTGTATTGTACCGATATTTATTTTTCTGAAAAAAGTGTGCCTATTGAATGAAAATCCTATGTTAGCAATGTTCGACTGATTGAATAAAAAAATATTAATTTTAATAATTCACTTGATTTTATATTTTACGAACGATAGAAAATAAATTATTGACATTGTTCGTGCTTTAGTATAATTTGTTGTGTATCAGATCAAATAGAAAGGTTGAACAATTTTGAAAAGATCTACCACTTTTCTTTTATTACCAGGTTTATTAATAATTATTATTTTGTTGATATACCCAGTGTTAAGAATGTTTATTCCAACTTTTACTAGTGGAAGTTCCCTGTTTGAAAACTATCAATTGTTCTTTTCAAGCAGTAACAACTTAAAAGTGATTTACCGAACATTAATGATTGCTGTGGTTACAACGTTAGTAACTTTAGGTTTGGGATTGCCGACTGCTTATTGGATTTCACGCTTGAACGGAAATTGGCGAAAATTAGTTAGTATTATCGTCCTGTTTCCAATATTAACTAATGCGGTCGTGAGAAATTTTGCTTGGATAATGATTCTTGGTAAGAATGGAGTGATCAATAACTTCCTAATGAAGCTTCACTTGATCAAGGCACCGTTGACGTTACTTTATACGAATCTTGCCATCATTATTGGAGCGGTTTACTTGTTCCTACCAATCATGATTACTTCATTAGTCAGTTCTTTTTCACAGCTGAATGGTGAAATAGAAGAAGCCTCTGAAGTTTTGGGAGCTAGACCGATAGTTGTTTTCTTCAAAGTTATCTTGCCACAAGTATCTTTAGGAATATTTACTGGTTCCATTTTAGTTTTTGTAGGAGCACTGACAGCTTATACAACACCGCAATTATTAGGTGGAAATAAGAATATGGTTCTGGCTACTTTATTACAGCAACAATCGATTACTTTGGGTAACTGGACTAGTGCCAGTGTGATAGCAATTGTTTTGACGGTTATCGCCGTTGTAACGATGTTTGTTTTGAATAAAGTTTCTAAGATGCTAGATCGGAGGAATAATCTTGAAATCAAAAATTAGATTTTCATCAGTGATAGGTTTCATCGTTTTGTTGTTGTTAATTTTGCCACTGATGATAGTCATAATTACTTCCTTTGGGACAGAAACAGCAATATCTTTTCCAATTAAAGGTTTCACATTGAACTGGTATCACAATGTATTTCAACAACCAGATTTTGTCGACGGAATGAAAATGAGTTTTATAGTCGCTATTTTGGCCGCAGCGATTGCCTTGTTAATTGGGATTCCTGCAGTTTATGCATTAACACATTTTCAAATTCATCATAAAAGTTGGTTTCAAAACATCTTCTTGAGTCCAGCTTTAATACCAGAAATCGTTATTGGTTTTGCACTTTACCAAACATTAGTAATTAGTTTTGGTTTGCCATTGTTTTTGAGTTTGTTAGTTGGTCATTGCTTATTGTGTTTACCATACGTCATTCGTTTACTGACAGCGGGGATGATGGATTTTGACAATCGAATTGAGGAAGCCGCTTGGATGGTTGGATATAACAAATTTGTGACGTTTTTCAAGGTTGTTATTCCTAATATCAAGCAGAGTATTTTGGCAGCGTTCATTCTCTCGTTTATTACTTCCTTCAACAACATTCCAATTACGTTATTCATGAATGGACCATCGTTGAACATGTTACCAACATCCATTTTGAATTATTTGGAAAACAATTATGATCCAACTGTATCAGCGGTGTCAGTTATTTTGATGCTCATCACAGCTGCTTTGATGATGATTGCTGAGAAGTATTTGGGATTAAACAAACTAACTTAGGAGACATATTTTGGCACAAATAAAAATAGAGAATCTAACTCTTTCATATCAAAAAAATAAACAAATACTAAAAGATTTGTCGCTGGAAATTAATAATGGTGAATTGTTATCGATTTTGGGACCTAGTGGTTGCGGGAAAACAACCATGTTGAGGCTGATATCAGGATTGTTGCCAATTCAAGGTGGTTCTATTAAAGTCGCCGGAAACGATATTTCCAAAGTACCAGTTTACAAGCGAAATTTCGGAATGGTTTTCCAAAGTTATGCCTTGTTTCCTCATATGACAATTTTTCAAAACGTGGCCTTTGGATTAAAGCGTAAGAAACTATCTAAAGAAGTAATTTCAGAAAAAACTTTGAATATTTTGAAAACGACTGGCTTGATAGATTTGAAAGATAGGATGCCGAGTGAATTATCTGGTGGGCAGCAACAAAGAGTTTCGTTAGCTCGTGCTTTAGCCATTAATCCAGATGTTTTATTGTTGGATGAACCTTTGAGTAATCTGGATGCTAAGTTACGAATAGAAATGCGTGAAGAGATTAGTCGTTTACAAAAAAAGATGAAAATGACAACGATTTTTGTAACCCATGATCAAGAAGAATGCTTTGCCATTTCAGATCGTGTAGCAGTAATGAATAAAGGTAAAATCGAACAACTTGATACACCTGAACGAATCTATCAACATCCAAAGACACGTTTTGTGGCTGAATTTATTGGTTATGATAACTTTATTTCTAAAGATTGGGCTACAGAACATGGTTGGAGTTATAACGATACAAATTCGGGTAAGTATCTAACAATCAGACCTGAGAATATCAAAGTAGGTACGGGAAACAATACTTTAACGGGCAAGATTACGGCTCGTAACTTTTTGGGCGATTGTTATCAATATATCGTTGAAACAGAATTAGGTCGGATGAAAGTTGACACTGACAATAAGGATTATCAAATAGGTTCTGAACTAACTTTATATTTTGATAAACAATCATTAATTGAATTAGAGGATAAATAAAATAAATAGGTGGAAATATGAAAAAAATTGCAAAGATTTTAACTATCGTTACAACGCTCTTGATTGCACTGACAGTTGCCGGATGCGGTAAGACTGCCAATAAACAATTAACTGTTTCAACTTTTGGTTTAGCAACTAAACAAATGACTAGAGATGTTTTCAATCCATTTGCTAAAGCCAACGATTTAACAGTTAAGAGTCAGTTTGGGGACAGTTCTTCAAGATTTACACAAATTTCACACAATCCAAATTCTGGCGTTGATGTTATTGAATTAGCTCAAAATAATGCCGTTGCAGGTAGTAACAAGAATTTATTTAAGAAACTTGATTTTAGTAAAATTAAGAACTTTAAATATCTTTCAAAAGATCAACAAAAATTAGCTAAGGAAACTAATAGTGTTCCTTATACAGTTAATAGTATTGGGATTATTTACAATCCTAAAAAGATTGGCAAAATCACTTCCTGGGATCAACTTTGGGATAAGAAATTAGAAGGTAAGATTGCTATTCCTGATATTGCAACAACTTTTGGTCCAGCTATGGTTTATATCGCTAATCAACATGCTCAAAACCTTCAAGCAAGTTCTAGCTTTGTAGACAACGGCAAAGTTGATGAAAAGCAAGCCTTCGCACAATTAAAAGCTTTGAAACCTAATGTAGTAAAGACTTATGCTAAATCTTCTGATCTAGCTAACATGTTCAAATCTGGTGAAATCGACGCTGCAGTTGTGGGTGATTTTGCTGTTGGAATGATCAAAAATGCTGCTCCTGACGTTGAATATATGGTTCCAGAATCAGGTACATACGCTAATTACGATACAGTTTCAATTTTGAAGAATAGTAAAAATGAAGATGCTGCTTATAAATATATTGATTACCGCATTAGCAAGGCTTCACAAAGTAAAGTTGCTGAATCAAATTCATTAAATAATGCTCCAGTTAATTCATCGGTAACATTAAAAGACCCACAATATATGACTTATGGCGACACTGCTAAACGTGCTAAGATGATTGATTTTAATTACGTTAACAAAGAATTACCATCATGGATCAAGCAATGGAATCAAACTATGAACTAAAAAAGGAAGTTGAAAAATGCAAGTAGACACGTTGATTGAAAATGGACTAGTTTTTAATACTTTTTCACAAAAGTTTGAAAGAAAAGACATTGCTATTGAAAACGGGAAAATTTTAATGGTTGGAGTCGATTTACAATTTGAAACCAAAAAAATTGTTGATGCTCATAATCGTTATATTATTCCGGGATTGATCGATTCGCATATGCATATTGAAAGTTCTATGACTGATCCTGCTCATTTTGGAAATGAAGCCGTTAAATTTGGAACAACGACGGTCATCGCCGATGCACATGAGATTTCAAATGTGGCTGGAATCAAAGGTTTAAAAGATTTCATGGCTCAAAAGAGTATTATTGATGTCTTTTATGCACTACCTTCTTCAGTTCCTTCAACTAGAACCGAAATGGAAACTACTGGTGGCGTGATCGGACTAAAAGAGACAGAAGAATTGCTTAAAGATCCTAGAATTGTTTGTCTAGGTGAAGCGATGAATTTCAAAGGCATCGTTTCTCAGCCTGAATCTTTGATTAGACAAATTATTAAGCTGTGTAAGGAACTTAGACCGACAATGCCGCTGGAAGGACACTGTCCTCAATATTCGGGCTTAGACCTAGCTAAATTTGCTGCCAGTGGAATTACATCTGATCATACGTATCAAACACCAGCTAGTATCGTCGAACGGATCAATAATGGGATGTTCATTCAATTTCAGAAGAAATCAATGTCAAAAGAAAATATGCAGACGATCATTGATCATAACTTCTACGAATATGCTGCTTTTGTAACTGACGACGTGATGGCCGATGACTTAGTCAATGGACATTTGAATGTTATTGTTAAGGAAGCTATCGATATGGGAATGCCAGCTGAAAAAGCTATTTACATGGCAACTTATACGCCGGCCAGAAGAATGTCCTTGAATGACCGTGGTGCAATTGCTCCTGGTAGAGTGGCTGATTTAATCTTTTTGGATGACCCTCAGCAATTTAATATTCAAGAAGTTTATAAATCTGGCCAATTAAGTTCTGGCATAACGCCGTTACAACCGGATTTTCCAGCGTCATTGAAGAATTCAGTTAAGGTTAAAAAAATAACGACGGCTGATTTAGAATTATCAAGTGACAAAACTAGTATTTTGGCTAACGTAATTGAAATAAATCAACAAGGAACCTTTACCAAACATGTTCAAGAAAGATTAGCAGTTAAGAACGGTCTAGTAGATTGGCAAAGTGCTGGTTTATCACTATTGATGGTTCAGGAACGTTATGGCAAAAATGGTAATATCAGTTTTGCATTGGTAAAAAATGCTTTGAATAAGTCAGGCGCAATTGGTACTACTTGGGCTCACGATCATCACAATTTGATGGTTATGGGAACTGATTTGGAATCAATGGTCGTGGCACAACACGAATTGGTGGATGAACAAGGTGGCTACGTTGTAGTAAACCAGGGCCAAATAGTTGCGAATGCGCCATTAAATATTGGTGGAATCATTAGTTCAAAACCGGTAGCTGAATTAGCAGAAGAGATTAAACAAGTACGTACAGAAATGCAAAATTTGGGATATCACAATTTCAATGAAATAATGTCTTTCTCGACTATTTCACTGCTAGTTTCTCCAGAACTAAAAATTTCTGATGTAGGGATGTTTGATGTTAAATCACAACGAAAATTCCCACTCTTTGAAGCTTAAATTAGACAAAAAATAAAACTCTATTGGAATGTGTTTTCCATTCTTTTAGAGTTTTTATTTTTAAATACTGTTTATCAAATGATAAATAAGAAATGACAGGCGTTATAACGCATAAAAAGGGATAACAACGACGTGATTAGTTTCGTGTTTAATAAGTGTTTGACAGATTATATGAAATGATGGAATACAATTATCGGATGATAATTAAAAGTGTAACGACGTTATGATCAATGATGACTTTAAAATAATGCCGATATGGATTCATTTAATTGATTTGAATTCGAAGAAACTGTCATTGGTGGTAAAATTGTTTCAATAGGTATTTCGAAAACGATTACAAATGATCCTTTGGATTTGTTCGGAAGATATCTCAAGAAATATTTTTAGAGGTGATAGTATGGAAAAAATTGGAGTCATTGGTCTAGGGAATATTGCACAAAAAGCTTATTTACCAGTTATGGCTACATTACAAGATAAATTTGAGTGGCATTTAACCACCAGAAATGAGCAAAAGGGTCAAATGCTGGAAACTAAGTATGGTTTCAAGCATTTCCATCAAACGCTTGAAGAATTGATTGCTGAGAAACCATTGGCGGTTTTTGTACATACACCAACTAAGACACATTATGAAATCATTAAACAACTACTAAATAATGATATTAATGTGTATGTTGATAAACCGATTTCTGAAGACTTAGCTCAAGTTGAAGAATTGTATAAATTAGCTGAAACTAAAGGTTTGATGCTAACTTGTGGATTTAATCGTCGTTTTGCACCATTTGATCAAAAATTGAAACAAATTACTGATAAACGAACGATTGTTTCAGAAAAAATACGGGAGGATTCACCCCAACCAGCACCATTTGCTATTTTTGATTTGATGATTCATTCGGTAGATACGGCTCTTTACTTGATGGATGAAAAAATCAAACAAGTGAATAACTTTGTAGTAACTAATGACGAAGGTGATTTGGAACAAGGATATATCACAATTGAAGGGCAAAAGAGCCACGTTCAAGTAATTACGAATATGGTCGGTGGTAGCAACTTAGAATTATCAACTGTTCAGGGAACAAAGATGCGCCAAACGGTAACGAACTTGAATCTTTTAGAAACCTTCCAAACGGGGATGACGACACAAACTTCACGTCCAGATTGGGAAGAGACTTTAGTTACAAGAGGTTTTGATCCAATTATTCGTGCCTTTCTAAAAGCTGTGAGTGAACACTTAGATAATCCAGTAAGCCCAGAGTCGTCTATTTTAAGTCATAAATTATGTTTTGATTTGGTGAAATCCTTACAAAATTAAGTGACTCAATATCTTGGGGTAGAACTGAATTTTACTACAAGATGTTCCATGTGGAACAAATTGCAATAAAAGCTTGCTACAACACAATTTAAGACTTTTGAAACTTGAAAACGGATACGATTCTTTCGGTAAGGGGTAACTAGATGTAGTTTAGAAAACAATTGACTTGTACTAGTAAAACATGTCATACTACTGACGGTGCCAAACCTAGATAAGGGAATTTGGTTGGCGCATTAGCGTTTGGAAAATCGATGCACCTTATCACGAAGACTTCACATTTTATGTGGAGTTTTTTTTATAATTTTATAAATTTTTAAAAGGCGTACAAATGACAAAAAGAATAGCATTAGTTAGTTATGGATTGATTTTGAGTGCTGTGATCGGTGTGATTGCAGCTTTGTTTTTAATTATTGAAAATTTATTATCAGAATTAGTTTGGATGACAAGCAATCAATTACTACAAATATTGTTGGTAGTAATTGGTGGTTTTATTTTGTATTTTCTTTTGAAACGATGGCCGAATCTTCCCAAAACAGCGCATGATTCAATTGCAGAATTAAAGGCCAATCAGACGATTGATTATCAAGATGTTTTCGTCAATTTATTGATTACTTTGGTTATTTTGACCTTTGGAGCAGGTGTTGGACCGGAAGCTGCTTTGTTAAGTGCCATTATTTCGCTATCAATTTGGCAAGCTGACAATTTACGGTATTTATATTTTCATTATGATGAATTAAAACAGCTTCAAATTAGTGAACGCATGAAACGTTTGTTTAATCCTTTTGCATATCGACAAAAATATGACCAAAAAATAGCCCTCAAGGCTACTAAAGTCGTCAGACAGAAGAAATTATTGTATGGAATTTTTGCCCTCAATGGTGTTATTAGTTTCGGATTATTATTGCATCAAACTGATCAACCATCATTTGTGACAAAGCTGGGTCAAACTAATTGGAATCTAAAACAAATTTGGATTGTGCCAGTATTGGTGATTTTCGGAATGATTTTTGCTCGAGTTTGCAAGTGGATATATCGTTTTTTTAATGAACGAATGTCTAAGATTTCTTTGTCCTTATCGATGAATGTGGCGGTAGGAGTTTTGGGAATTATAGTCATTGTATTGTTAGAACCAGAGTTACTGTTTTCAGGCCAACATAGTTTGCATTTATTGGTAGGTGACTGGTCGCAAAAAACGGTTTTATTTTTGATGGGGATGGCAATTTTAAAATTGATTTTCCTTGCTTGGTGTTTAAATTTCAATTGGCGTGGAGGAGATATTTTTCCGTTAACTTTTGCGGCAATGACTTTAGGCTTTGCGGTAGCTCAATTGCTACCAAGTTTTGATAAATTGCTGATTGTAGCGGTAGTAGCTACGACATTTTTGTCAGAAATGGTTTCACCAATCATTGGCGGAATTTTCTTGATATTTTTCTTTCCGATTCAGCTATGGGTAATTATCTTAGTGGTGGCTGGATTACTATATGTAATTGATAAAAAAGTTGCTTCTGTACAACAAAAATAAACAAATAAGAACTGACAGAATTCATTTTAAAATTTTATCTAGGTCTTATTTATTTTGCTAATTTTTGAATTTTTTCACTATCATAATTACTAAAAGACCAGCAAATATTCCGATGAAAAAACCAGAGAATTTGTATTGCCCAACAAAGTAAAATGTTACAGACGCAATCAAAGATAAGACTGTTAAGAAAATTAATAATTTAAAGTGGCTAGATTGGTTGTCAGTTTTTATTTCAATCTTATTTCTAAAGTGCGCAAGAATAATCATGGCGGTAATATTCAAAAGTCCCATTATGAAAATAATTACGCTAACTAATGCTGTTAATTTGATAATATCGAACAGACTCAACATGAGAAAACCTAGGAATATGATATCAATTGCCGTCAAAATCCAAATGATGGGTCTAATGCTTTTCAAAATCTCTTGTTTTTTTAAATATTCGGTCATGCCAATATCCTCCTTGAGAAGTTGATCTAATGAGACTTGGTAATAGTCACTCAAACGAATTAGACTACCAATATCGGGATAGCTGTGTTCAGTTTCCCAACTAGAAATAGTTTGTCTAGAAACGTTCAAGTCTTGTGCTACTTTTTCTTGAGTAAATTTACGTTGTAGTCGTTCTTGTTTTAAATGATTGCCAAATTTCATCGTTATCTCCTCTTTTCAAATTTGATATTAAACTCATAGTTGCCGAAAACCTAGCAAAGATTCTAAGCATAGTAAATAACAAAGAAAATACCCTCAAAGTTAGAGCAACTTTGAGGGTAAAATTCAAATATAATTAATTTTTTAATTAGTCGTGATAAATGCCTTGAGCCCATTTCTTGTTTTCACTGTCAAAGAAATTAGGGTTGTCAGTTTGATCAGGATTTGGTGTAGCAATCTTGTTGATTCTATCAATCAAATCTTTATTGTGATCGTCTGGCTTGTACTTAGCATTTAAGTAATAATCAACGATATCGAAAACAAAATCACGTCCTAAAACAATTCCGGCGAAGGCCAAAACGTTAGCGTTCAATTGTTCCTTAGCGTAAACAGCTTGAGCAATATTACCAACGATTGCAGCACGGATACCGTCATTTTTATCTGCAGCAGTACCAATACCGATACCAGTACCACAAAGAACGATAGCACAGTCAGCACGGCCATCATTTACAGCATCAGCGGCACGTTTACCGTAAATTGGGTAGTGAGTTCTTGTATGATCATAAGTTCCGACATCTAAAACTCGATAGCCTTCAGACTTCAAGTGGTCAGAAATCAACATCTTCAAATCAGTTACAATGTGGTCATTAGCTAAAGCAACAATAGTGTGCTTATCAATTTTTGGATCAACGTACTCAGGTTGAGCTCTATCTTCATCATAGTCATATTTATCAGTAGCCATAATTAAATCATCTCCTCAAGCATATTTAGACGTACTTGGTGTCTACCAGCAGCATAATCAGTCTTTAAGTAACGATTAATAATTGATAAAGCCAATTGTGGTCCGACAATTCCAGAACCAATGGCAATTGCTTTGGCACCGTTATGTAAAGCTGTCATGTGTCCAGTACGCTCTTCTTCAACGTTGGCTGTAACCATACCTTTAACTTTATCGGAAGCCATGGTACTACCAACACCATAAGCGTCAAACATAATTGCTTTTTTAATACCGCTTTCAAGAACCTTATGAGTAACGGCCAATGAAGATTCAATAAAGTCCTTAGCAGGAGTAGGTGTAAGATCGATTACATCGTAACCTTGCTTAGTTAAATTATTCTTAACGAATTCTTTTAGTTCAAATCCGTCTTTATCAGAACCTAAAACTACTTGCATATTTACTTCCTCTTTTCCACGAACTATTATTGGTATGTGAATTAGAAGTGTTCATTTGTCTCCTCAGAAGCACTTTCTAATCAACATGTTAGATGATAAAATTAAGACAAATGTTTAATCAAATCATTTGGGGACATCATGTATCCCTAATGACGATAATAGTTTTATGAAGAAGGTGTGTCAAGTGAAAATATCATCGGGTTGGGAACAGTCCATTTATGTTTTGTTAATCTTATCTCGGCTACCAAAGGGTAAGCATATCAACTCTTTGGCACTAAGCGAACGACTTCATGTATCACACTCGTATTTGAAAAAGACAATTAAATCACTAGTAAAGGAAGGATTAGTAAAATCGTCTCCTGGTAAGTTAGGTGGTTTTTCTTTGGCAATACCACTTGATGAAATTGATTTTTACAAAGTCTTTATGGCTATCGAAGGTCGAGAAAAAGTTTTTGCTAGTCAACACTTGCTGGTTCAATTTTTAAATAAAGACAAGCCTAAGCTGGAGCCTTGTGCAGTTAGTTCAGCAATGGATAATATTGAAAATACTTTAAAAACAACAATGAATAGTATTACTTTAAATACGATGATGAAGCAAATTCAAGAGAATTATGATATTGATGATTTGGATGAATGGATTAAGACCGTTGCTAAATAATGGTTCTTTCTTAAGTTAGGCTACCGTTAGATGTCGTCGTCCGTTCCGCTTTGTGGACGTTGGAACGTATTGGGTACAACTTGAAGCTAATTCCAGATCTCCAAGCTTGGACTTTTACTAAGCGATAAATCGGTTCTTACTAAAAGTTGGTTAGTGTTAATTGCCGTCTTCCACACAAGCCCTGTGATTGGCTGGAACGCTGCCGGCACTATTTTGAGCTTTTGCATGGCCCCAAAGACGCAAAATCTCAAAACTAGGCCTTACTGTAAGTGCTAAAGCACTAACAGTAATTTGGCGGCTGAGCCATCACAGGGCTTGTGTTCCAGACTAAATCCTAGTTCTATTATTCATTTTGTTTAATTCAAAAAGTAAACTTACATACAACTAATACATTGAAAATGGAACTTCTCTGCATTTTTATATAACCAAACTATGATAAGAACCGATAAATCGCTAAGTAAAATTTCAGTACTGAGCATCCACAAAGTTGTCACTCCCGACTAGATAACGACATTTATTATTTATTTCAAATAATTCAAACTAAAAAAATAGCATCTATTCAGATATAGTCGATTAACGGCTGCCATTATCTGAATAGATGCTTATTTGTTTGATCATATAAAAAATTGAAAATCACTATCTAGTCCGGAATAGCAAAGAAAATTGGCTCAGTAGTGAAATTATTCTTAGCAACTTGTTGCTTAGAATAAGGCCGAGCTTGAAGACTTTGCCCGGTTTTGGTCTTAGCAAAGGCTCCAAGTCGTGCCCACTACGTTCCAGCCAAATTTTCTTTGCTATGGAGGACGGAATACTTAACCAAATCTAATGTTCTTTTTTGTATTCCAAGTATTGCTTCTTAACTTGTTTTAGATCACTTAAATCTAGTTTTTGGTTCACTTCGTCAGTCATTTGTTGCTTAGTATCTTCATCCCAGTCATAAAACTTACTCATATAATCAATTACAGGAGTTTTGATACTCTTCATGTGAGAGATATTGAATAACATTTGACTACTGCGACGAAGTAAGTAATCGATAGGGTGCTCGACCATTTCGTGTTGCAAACCGTAATTTAACATTGCCCAGTCGATTCTTGGTAAACGAGCTTTGGTTTTAGTTTCGGGTAATAGTTCATAAACAGCACGTACATTTGAACCAAAACGTTGGACTAATTTTTCTGCATCGTCACGATCTAAATCATAATTTACAATACCTTCGTGGACTTCTTTATCGAAAAATTCCATCCAGTATTTACCACCACCGACGTCACCGCCTGATAAGGTTAAATCTTTTGTCTGAGTAGGTGAGAATTCGTACTCACTTTCGAGGTCTAGCTGTTTAGCTACACGGTCGACAATTTTCTCGGCCATTTTGCGATATCCAGTTAATTTACCGCCGGCAATTGAAAATAATCCTGACTTTGATTGGAAGATTTCATCTTTACGAGAAATTTCTGAAGGGGATTTGCCTTCTTCTTGAATCAGAGGTCTAACTCCAGACCAACCGCTTTCGACATCTTCAGGTGTTAAATATTCTGGAAGGTCAAACATTTGGTTAGCAGCGGCTAGGATATAAGTAACATCAGTTGCGGTGATATTAGGTTCTTTAGGATCTTTTGTCCAAGTGGTGTCAGTCGTTCCAATGTAAGTTTTACCTTCACGAGGGATGGCAAACATCATTCTTCCATCATGAAAAGGTGTATCGAAGTAAATTGAATTAGAAATTGGAAACTTATCATGATCGATGACTAGATGGACACCCTTGGTTAAGTGCAAATGTTTACCAATGTTAGAGTGATCCATTTCTCTGATTCCATCGACCCAAGGTCCTGTAGCATTGATGACTTTCTTGGCGTGAATTTCACCAGTTTTTTCAGTGATGAGATCTTTGAAAATGACACCACAGATTTTATCGTCAGCGTCATACAAAAGACCGGTAACTTTAACGTAATTGGCGATTAGAGAACCCATGTCGTTAGCTTTTTTGAGAACTTCCAAAGTTAGTCGAGCATCATCAGTTCGGTATTCGACGTAAACACCGGAACCCTTCAATCCTTCACCCTTAATATATGGTTCACGTTCCAAAGTGTCGTGTGAGTTCAACATATACTTTCGTTCTGAGTATTTTACTTCAGCTAGACGATCATAAACGTCCAAACCAATGGCAGTGGTGAAAGGACCAAAAGTTCCGTCTTCATAGAAAGGTAACATCATTTTTAAAGGCGTCGTAACGTGTGGAGCGTTGTTATAGACAATGGCACGTTCACTACCAACTTCATGAACTTCTTTGACAGCCGCTTGTTTTAAATATCGTAATCCTCCATGGACTAATTTAGTTGAACGACTAGAAGTTCCAGAGGCAAAGTCACGCATTTCTAGCAAACCTGTTTTGAGATTACGGGACTGTGCATCAAGTGCGATTCCACTACCAGTAATACCCCCACCGATAATCAGTAAGTCTAAGACTTGATCTTGCATATTTTGTAAATTAGATGATCTAGTTTTATCTGAAAATTCTGACATGATATTCCTCCTCATTTTAAGAAAGCCTACTTAGTTAAGTACATTCTAATAAAATTCAGAACAAGTTGAAAGCGATTTACATGATGATTTTGTCATTATGAATGTGTTTTTGAAATTCAAGATAATAATTATTGAACAAATCGTCAGTCTGTTTTAGAAGCATTGATTTAGGAAAGTAGAAACGTTGATCTCCAAGAATCTTTCCTGTTAAAGCATTGACTAGTCGGCTGACGGTTGAAAGTTCAATTAAGGAGCCGTCGTCTTGCATAATTTCAATTTGGGTCCGACTCTTGTTGGAATTAGGATTGTAAACATCGTAAGGCAAATCAAAACTAGAATTAGTGGCTGTGTAGTATTTTTTATCGAAACCAGCATTCTCGACCATTTGAGCTAATTCTGGTAAGAAATGTTTAGTCTTGTTGTCATATTCTGAAGATTTGAATGGTTTACGAGATAGAAAACGATAGGCCAAGTCTTTGAGGATTTCATCAGGGTAACTTTGCCAAAGCGTGAAGTAAGTATTGAGGATGCCGTCATCTAATAGTAAGTAGTCATCAATCGTCACTTTGTCTTCAAAAAATGGCACTAATAAACTGGGCATCTCAAAATCACGCATGTGGTTGTGTTCATAGAGATCTTTAGCTCGTTGCAATAATTTTGTCAAAACAACTTCCATACCACGAGAAACTGGGTGGAAATAAATTTGTTGATACATTTGAAAACGGCAGAGTACGTAATCTTCAACAGCGTGCATTCCGTCATTGTCAAAGGCAATTCCACCTTTATAAGGACGCATAACACGTAAGATTCTGGTCAAATCAAACATTCCATATTTAGTACCGGTGAAGTAAGCATCACGCAACAAGTAATCCATACGATCGGCATCAATTTGACTAGAAATCATTTGAACGACTTGAGGGTTAGGGTAAGTGTGAGCAATGACGCTGGCTACCTTTTCGGGAAAGTCGTCGCTGACTTGTCGAAGTACTTGATTGATTTCGGTTTCTTTAGAAGTGATGATTTTTTGAGTCCACATTTCGTGGTCAGTATTGAAAATGTGTTCAAAAGTATGTGAATAAGCGCCATGACCAACATCATGTAACAAAGCGGCACATAGGGCAACTAGGCGTTCATCGTCATTCCACAATCCATCCCCAGGAGTTTTAGAAGGATAGTTTCTTTGAAAATTATCACAGATTTGACGAGTGATCTCATAGACACCCATACAATGAGTAAAACGAGAATGTTCAGCGCCTTGGAAAGTAAATGAAGAAGTACCTAATTGTTTGATACGACGTAAGCGTTGAAATTCCTTAGTATTGATCAAATCTAAGATGACTTGGTGTTGAACGTGGATATAGTTGTGAATAGGATCTCGGAAAACCTTTTCTCGTGGTAACATTTTGATATTATCTGCCATTATTTTTCCTCCAAAATAATTTTATTTCGCTTGATCAAGCTATTTAGAGTTTGGTTAAAAGCGTTTTGATACGGTTGTGAGTTTTGAACAATAAAAAATTCTTTTTGTGAAATTTGGTAATCAGCTGTTAAAGCGTTGAGGATTCTTTTTTTAGCTTCATCCACAGATAAGTCAGTGTGTAACAAGCTATCAAGATTTTCCATCGCGTGAATATCAATATCAGGATAGTCGAATTGTTGACTCTTAGGAAAATCGCCAACTTCATAAAAATCCTTCATCAATTGGCTACGTTTTTTTTGGTCGCCATTGATACTTATATAGGCCATCACTGCCACAGCATTACCTACTCGACGTTGAGAAATCCCGGCAAATTTTTGCGTATCAATGCTGAGATCGAACGTTCCTGGACAATAAGATTGAGTGATTTCACCAGTTTGAATCTTGTTACTAAAAGCTTTTTTTAGTAAAATGTACATTTTGTTATAGGCATCATCGATTAGAAGATTATCTTTATCCGGTAAAAAAATCGTACAATTTAAAATGCCATCATCAGAAACTACGCCTAAACCACCGGAATTGCGTAAATAAAATAAATAGTTTTTAGATGACAAAAAATCGAGTCCACTTTGAAAATTATTGAGTCGTTTGTCTTGCATGCCTAGAATTACAGTCGGTGGCGTGGTCCAAAAGTGAATGACTGGTTGACTAGTTTCGGAAACGAATTTTAAAATAGCACCGGTATCGGAAAAGGGTACGAGTAAATCTTTGGTTGAGCTAATTTGTTGGTCGTATAATATAATAGTATTGTTCACTTAATCACTTCTTTTAATTAATTAATATAATTTTATCATGTAGAGGCGGGAGTTATTGGAAAATAATAGTTTTGACATAAATGTCGAATTAAATATAGAAACTTTGCAATCGGGAGAACTGACCCATACAAAGATTTCTGAACCAGGTAAATTTATTCAAATTGGTGATTCGATTTATTTACGGTTCAATGAAAGTCTAGATAATAATGACAAAGCGTCGATCTTAGTTAAAGTGACTGAGAGTGGCGAAATTCATGTTAAACGTGTCGCTAAGTCAACTAATTTAGCATCATTGTTGTATTTTACACATCAAAAGCACAATACTGGTCATTTGGAAACAGAATATGGAGTCTTGCCATTAGCAACTTATACCAAAGATTCTCAAGTTGAAATTGTTAATAATCCACTTTCTGGTAAAATAAACATTGATTATGACTTGATTTACGATGATAATGTGATAGGTAATTATAAGTTTAGATTGATTTTTAGTGCTTAGGTCTATATCATTATAAGTAAGACGCTGCGAAAGGACGTGTACACGTTTGAAGTTTGATAAATTCAAGGATCAAAATAAAGACGAGCTCTCATTGATTGAGGTTGCCTATGAGATTCTCAACAACAATAATAAAGAAGTAATGAATTTCTCAGATATCGTTAACGAAATGCAAGACTATTTAGGTAAGTCTGACGAAGATATCAAGAGAGCACTTCCACAATTCTATACAGATTTGAATAATGATGGAAGTTTTCTTTCACTCGGCGAAAATGTTTGGGGTCTACGTAAGTGGTATCCATATGATTCAGTCGACGAAGAAGTAAATCACCCAGAGGATAATGGTACTGAAAATACTCATAAAGCTGCTCAAAAGGTTAATGCCTTCTTGAGTGAAGATGATGACGACGATGATGTTGTCGATTATGATGATGACAGTGACCTAAATGTATCTGATATGGATGATGACGATGACAGTGATGGCTCATCAAACAATGGACCAGACTTGTCTAAGTTCACTAATTCAGATTTAACATCAGTTGATGGTGACGACGACGATGAACATGACGATTCATTGGAAGACGGTATTGAGGGACAATTATCAGAATTCGATGCTGATGATGACGACGAAGATATCGACTTGTCTGACCAAGATGATGACGACGATGACGATGATGATGAAGAATAGTTAAAAAATAATAGTTAAATTTTCGAATTAAAAGTTTGACGACTCGAACATATCACGGTATTATATAGTTCGGGCTCTATTAGATAGACAAATTCAAGTTCCCTGTTCATGTTGAATAGGGGACTTTTTTATTTTTGCGAGTAAGAAATCCCTAGAATTAGTATGTGGAGGAAGTTATGACTAAATACATTTTTATTACAGGTGGAGTTGTTTCATCATTAGGTAAGGGAATTGTTGCCGCATCCCTTGGTAGACTATTAAAAAATCGCGGCCTTAAGGTAACAATGCAAAAATTCGATCCTTATATTAACGTGGACCCTGGTACTATGAGTCCATACCAACACGGTGAAGTTTTTGTTACTAACGATGGTACAGAAACTGATCTTGACCTTGGACATTATGAAAGATTCATTGATAATGATTTGAACAAATATTCAAACGTTACTACTGGTAAGATTTATTCCGAAGTAATTCGTCGCGAACGTCGTGGTGATTACAACGGTGCAACTGTGCAAGTTATTCCACATATTACAGATATGATTAAACAAAAGATTATGCGTGCTGCTACAACTACTGATTCAGATGTTATCATTACTGAAGTTGGTGGTACTGTTGGTGATATCGAATCACAACCATACCTAGAAGCATTACGTCAAATGAAGGCTGAAGTTGGTTCAGAAAATGTTGTTTACATTCATACATCACTAGTTCCTTACTTGAAGGCTGCTGGCGAAATGAAGACAAAGCCAACACAACACAGTGTTAAAGAATTACGTGGAATTGGTATTCAACCTAATATCTTGGTAGTTAGAACAGAAATGCCAATGCCACAAAGTATGAAAGATAAGATTGCTTCATTCTGTGATGTTGATTCAGAAGCTGTAATCGAATCACTTGATGCAAGCTCACTTTACGATGTTCCTTTGAACCTACAAGCTCAAAACTTCGATGATATCGTATGTCGTTACTTGCACTTAGAAACAAAACCTGCTGACATGGAACAATGGAACAAATTGGTTAACCGTGTCCACAACTTGAAGCATAAGACAAAGATCACAATGGTTGGTAAGTATACAAAATTACAAGATGCTTACATTTCAGTTACAGAAGCACTCCGTTCAGCCGGATACGCTTATAATTCAGAAATAGAGATTGAAAAAATCTCAGCTGATTTGATCAATGATGATAATGTTGCTGACTATTTGAAGGATTCAGATGGTATCCTAGTACCTGGTGGTTTTGGTAGCCGTGGACTAGAAGGTATGATTGCTGCTATTAAATATGCTCGTGAAAACGACGTACCATATCTTGGACTATGTCTAGGTATGCAAATGGCAAGTATTGAATTCGCTAGAGACGTCGCTGGTATCAAAGATGCAACAACTGGTGAAATTGATGAAAATGCTGCTCATAAGATTATTGACATTATGGCAGACAAAAAAGATGTTGAAGATCGTGGTGGTACTTTACGTTTGGGTGCATATCCATGTAAACTAAAACCTGGTACTAAAACAGCTGCTGCTTACGATAATCAATCAGTTATCCAAGAAAGACATCGTCACAGATATGAATTCAACAACGAATACCGTAAACAATTTGAAGATCTTGGTTTAGTATTCTCAGGTGTTTCACCAGACAACCACTTGGTTGAAGTAATTGAAATCCCTGAAAACAAGTTCTTCGTTGCTGCTCAATACCATCCAGAATTCTTGTCAAGACCAACTAAACCAGAAGGACTATTCAAAGCCTTCATCGGTGCAGCTTCTGGCCTTGAAGAAGACGAAATTTAGTCTTCCTTAGTAGTCAAATATAGTTAGGAAAAAGCTTATGCAAAAACTTGTAATCAACGGTGGAAAGAAATTGTCGGGTGAGGTGACAATTGGTGGTGCCAAAAATAGTACCGTAGCTTTGATACCAGCAGCCATTTTATCCGATACACCTGTAGTATTAGATTCTGTTCCACAAATTAGAGATGTAAAAAATTTACGTTCTATTTTGAAAGATATGAACGTTACTTCAGAAATGAATAATGATGTATTGCGAATTGATCCGACAAAGATCCAATTTGCTGAATTACCAAGTGGTAAAGTTAGCAGTTTGCGAGCCTCATATTATTTTATGGGTGCGATGCTGGGACGATTCGGTAAGGCTGTAGTCGGATTTCCCGGTGGTGACGATATTGGACCGCGTCCTATTGATCAACATATCAAGGGATTTGAAGCATTAGGTGCACACGTTGAGAACAAACATGGGCAAATCATTATCACAACTCCTGAAGAAGGTCTGAAGGGAGCTAAAATCTTTTTAGATATGGTTTCAGTAGGAGCAACAATCAATGTTATCTTGGCGGCTGTCAAAGCTAAGGGAACAACTGTGATTGAAAATGCTGCAAAAGAGCCAGAAATTATTGATTTGGCAACCTTCTTAAATAACATGGGTGCTGTCATCCGTGGTGTCGGAACGGAAACTATCCGTATCGAAGGTGTGGATACATTACGTTCTAACAATGCTCATACAATTATTCCCGATCGAATTGAAGCTGGAACTTATTTGAGTTTAGCCGCTGCTTGTGGTGGTGGTATTTTGGTTAAGAATATCATTAGTGAACATTTGGATGCCTTTTTGGCAAAACTTGATGAAATGGGCGTTAATTTAGAAGTTGGCGAAGACAGTATTTATGTCAAACCTTCTCCTGAATTAAAAGCTGTAAACATCAAAACGATGCCATATCCAGGTTTTGCGACTGATTTGCAACAACCAATCACGCCTTTATTAATGCAAGCTAATGGCGATGCAATGATTATCGACACGATTTATCCTAAGCGAGTAAAACATATTGCTCAATTAACGAAAATGGGTGCCAATATCACTAGTGAAAATGATTTGATTTTCGTTCACGGTGGTGCCAAGTTAAAAGGTGCTAACGTGTCCGCTGATGAAATCAGAGCTGGTGCTTGTTTAATGATTGCTGGCCTATTAGCTCAAGGTCAAACAGTGATCGACCATGCAGAAAATATCTTGCGTGGTTATGACCAAGTAGTTTGGAAGTTGCATTGTTTAGGCGCTGACGTTAAATTGATTGGTGAAGATGATTTAGTAGAATCTTGACATTAATGAACTAGCCTGATAAATTTATTTATATCAAATACAGAGAGGAAGTGCGCCGTTGAGAAACTAAGCTAGAGTTTTAAATTATACAAATATAGAAATATATGGTGTAGTTTAGCTCGGCTTAAATTCTCAACAGTGCTTCCTGTAAAAAGGGAGGACGCTGTTTAGCGTTCTTTTTTTGTGCGCCTAAGTCGACTAATCGACACCTTGTGAGGTGTTGTTTTATGGGAACAATTCAAATAGAAAATGTTAGTTTTAAGTATGATCAAATGATGGACAACTTGTTTGATTCTTTAAATTTAAAAATTGATGAAAGTTGGAAACTCGGACTAATTGGTCGTAATGGTCGTGGCAAGACAACATTGTTAAAAATGTTATTAGGTCAGTTGAAATATAGTGGACAAATAGTTTCCAATTTGAATTTTTATTATTATCCACAGACGGTTGTCAACAAAGATTTATTGACTGTTGACGTAGTGAAAGAAATTGCACAATTAGAAGACTATGAACTTTGGAAAATAGAGGTCGAGTTAGACAAATTAAAAGTCGACCAGAATGTTCTTCAGCAACAGTTTTCAACGTTAAGTCCTGGAGAAAGGACTAAAGTTTTATTAGCAATTTTATTCACCGATGAGTCAGGATTTCAGTTGATCGATGAACCGACTAATCACTTAGATATTGAAGGTCGTCAAATTGTAGCCGATTATTTAAAGAGTAAGAAAGGTTTTATCGTTATTTCGCATGACAAGAGCTTCTTAAATCCAGTGATTGATCACGTTATTTCTATTGACCGCAGTGATGTTTCGGTATACAAAGGAAACTTTGATACGTGGCAAGAACAATGGGAATTACAAAATCAACATGAAGCGGACGAAAAGGAACAATTACAAAAAGATATCAATCGTCTGCATGAAACTGCTGTTAAGCGGGAAAACTGGTCACGTCAGACAGAGGCGCATAAGAATCGCAAGCAATATCATGAAAAAGTTCATCTTGATAAAGGTTTTATTGGGACTAAAGCTGCCAAAATGATGAAAAAAGCTAAGGCGGCTGAGAATCGAGTTAATTCCGCAATCGATGAAAAGAAGAAGTTGTTGAAAAATATCGAAATCGAAGCACCAATCCGACTAAACTATGAACAAAGAAATCATCCCGACTTTTTTGTCCAAGTAGAGAATTTAACATTAAAGCACGATCTTATCGTGACACCAAAAGTGAGTTTTAAAGTCAAACGTAACCAGGTCGTAGCAATCGTTGGACCGAATGGTATTGGCAAAACGACTATTTTTAGACAAATTCTTGGTCTGCCACAGCCTTTTGCACAGACAGGTAGTATTCGAGTAGCAAATAATTTGAAAATTTCTTATTTGCGACAAGATAATGAATTAAAAGGGACGATTAAACAGTTATCAGAGCAAAAACAAATTGAATCAGAATTAGTTTTTTCCAATTTGCGAAAATTAGGCTTTGAACGTCATCTCTTTGAACAGCCAATCGAACAAATGAGCCAAGGTCAAAAGCGAAAAGTTGCTTTAGCAATTAGTCTTTCTGAAGAAGCTAATTTGTATTTCTGGGATGAACCACTGAATTATTTGGATGTTATTACTCGTCAACAAATTATCGAAGCCATCCAAAAACAGCGTCCCACTATGCTTTTGATTGACCACGACCAAGATTTGATAGATGCAGTTTCCAGTGTAAAAGTCAATTTACATCACTAGAATTGTGTTGAATAATTAGCTAACTCATGATATTATTAGACACTGTTAGTAATTTAATCTATATTTCTGTAAAAGATTTATGGCAAAGGAGCGACATAGAATGAAACAAGGAATTCATCCAGAGTACCGCCAAGTTGTATTTATGGATTCATCAACAGGTAAGAAGTTCTTAGCTGGTTCAACAATGAACTCACAAGAAACAACTGACTATGAAGGTACAGAATACCCATTAATTCGTGTTGAAATCTCATCAGATTCACATCCTTTCTATACTGGTAAACAAAAGTTTGCTCAAGCAGATGGACGTATCGATCGTTTCAACAAGAAATATGGCTTGCAAAACAAGTAAAAAAAAGTCATCCAAAGTGGATGGCTTATTTTTTTGCGCTTATATTCTTTTTTCTTGATTTCAAATGGGTAAAGACCCAAGTAAAATTGATCAATGCTAAGAAACTAGTACTCAAGAACACGGCTGAATAACTAAGAACACTGGATATTGATGAACCTAACAATGGTCCACAGACGTTACCAACTGACTGGAAGGACTGGTTATAACCGAAGACTCTTCCGGTATATTTGGCATCAGTATATTTAGCCAAAATCGTTTGGACTTGTGGAACTAGACAAGCATCAGAGATACCGACTAAAAATCTTAAGATGGCTAGTTGCCAGACATTAGTTACAAACGCTTGTGGGATGTAGACTAAGACGGCGAAAATCAAACCACCGATCAAGATTTTTCCGGTACCGATTTTATCGCCCAAAGCTCCAAATCTAGGAGCGGCGATAATATTAGCAATCCCCGGCATTGCCGCTACAACTCCGGCTACCAAAGTAACTTGACTAGAGTCGTGCATCAATTGTTTGACGTACAAACTGATGATAGGATTGATTGAATTATTTGAAGTTTGGATAATCATCGTAGTGACGAACATTGCCAAAATCAAATTAGGATTTTTCAACTTGTGGAAAATTTCTTTAGTTGATTCTTCGTCTTCTTTAGAAACTGGTTTGAAATCTTCCTTAATAAAGATCGTGACTAAGATAAATGCTATGAATAGCAATGAACCGGTTATCATAAATGGAATTCGATAACCGAGGTATTGAGCAATAACACCACCAACCAACGGACCTAATAAAGTACCAGAAATAACTCCGGTATTTAAGGTTCCTAAGGCTTTTCCACTTTCAGATCTAGGAGCTGTGGAGGCAATTAAGGTGTTGGAGTTACTAACGAATCCGGAAAAGACACCTTGTAGGAGTCTTAAGACAACTAATTGCCAAGGGGCAGTTACGAAGGCCTGTAGGAAAATAACAATGGCCATACCAAGCGATGCACGAATCAACATCAACTTACGACCTTTTCGGTCAGCTATCTTACCCCAAATAGGGGAGATGATCGCCATGACGAGAAATGTCGATGAAAAGGCGATACCATTCCAAATAACGAGCTGACTTTTTGTGAAATTACCTAACTGGTTAATGTATAATGGCATAAAGGGTGTTATCATACTAAAGCCAATACCTGATACAAAGGTACTGAACCAGAGAACAATTAGATTTTTCTTCCAATAATTATTCGGCTGCTCAGAATCATTCGTATTAGATGACATATACATCAAATCCTTTCTAAGTATCTTAGTATACTCTTTTTAGTAGAATCATATAAAATTATTTTTTTAAAATTGGGGAAGTCTATTCATGAAGATGAAGTTAAGAGAAGTTTACTCCGCATTAAAAATAGAAGCTGACAATATCAAAGATGTTGAAATCACAGGAGTTTGCTTCGACAGCCGTAAAGCTAAAAAAGGTGATTTATTCTTTCCATTGCAAGGACAACGCGATGGACATGAGTTTATTAATAGTGCCATTGAAAATGGAGTTAGTGCTACTATCTGGCAAAGTGACCACAAGATTCCAAATGACGATATTGCCTATGTAGTAGTTGAAAATGTTTCAGAAGCTTTTGAGACATTAGCTAAATATTATTTGAACAAGGTAAATCCTAAGGTTATTGCTGTTACTGGTAGCAATGGTAAAACGACAACCAAAGATATGATTGCCAAAGTTTTGAGTACAAGTAACAACGTCGCTAAGACACCACAAAACTTTAATAATGAAATTGGAGTTCCTTTTACAATTTTGAATATGCCAATCAATACTGAAGTATTAGTGGTAGAAATGGGTATGGATCGTCCTGGCCAAATCGATCATTTGAGTAATATTGCTAATCCTGATATTTCTGTCATTACAATGATTGGTGAAGCACATATTGAATTTTTCGGTACACGTGACAAAATTGCCGATGCTAAGATGGAGATTACAAATCATCTACAAGAAGACGGAACTTTTGTCTACAACGGGGATGAACCTTTATTATTGAAACGAGCTGAGCAAGTCGAACAAGACCAATTGACCTTTGGAAGTCACGATTCTAATGATTTGTACGCTACAAAGATTATTCCGGGTAAAACTACTACAAAGTTTTACACAAACAAGTGGCCTGATTTAGAATTTGAGATTCCTATGATGGGTGAATACAATGTTAATAATGCTTTAGCAGCCTTGTTAGTTGGACGTGCTTCTCACATTAAACCTAACGCTATGCAAAAGGCATTGCAGGACTTATTTGTGACTGAAAATCGTACCGAATGGCTCAAAGCTAAAAATGGTGCTGACATTTTGAGTGATGTGTATAACTCAAATCCAACAGCTGCAATTGAAGTTTTGCACAGCTTAAAAGAAATTCCCACAGGTCGCAAATTGATTGTTTTAGGTGACATGTTGGAACTTGGCGATGCAGCGAAGAGATTACATGAATCGTTAGCAGATCACATCGATCCTAAGGATTTTGAAAAAGTTTATTTAGTCGGTCCAGAAATGAAATATTTACGTGATAAATTAAGCACAAAATATTCAGCTGACAATTTACTTTGGTATAGCCAAGATCAATTGGCCGATTTGACGAAAGATTTACAAAAAGAAATGACACCAGATGACACTGTCTTGTTAAAGGCTAGTCATGGAATTCACTTAGAAAACGTTTTACATGATTTAATGTAGTAGTTGTCATTTGAGTTTGTGTAAAAAACGTGGTAAAGTAGTCAAATTGTTATTTATCGTGTTTTAAAAAATGGAGGACATTTGTGAAATTTAAAGAATTAGATTTAGATCCCAGATTATTGAGTGCCGTAGACGAAGCCGGTTTTGAAGAAACTACACCTATTCAAGCTCAAACTATTCCACTAGTTATGACTGGCGCTGACGTTATCGGTCAAGCTCAAACTGGTACAGGTAAGACGGCAGCCTTTGGCTTACCATTGCTAAATGCCGTTGATACTCAATCTAGCGATATTCAAGCATTGATTATCTCACCAACTAGAGAATTAGCTATCCAAACACAAGAAGAATTGTATCGTTTGGGTAAAGAAAAAAAAGTTAAGGTTCAAAGTGTTTACGGTGGTTCTGATATCAGACGTCAAATCCGTGCATTGAAGAATCATCCTCAAATTGTTGTCGGAACACCGGGTAGAATGCTCGATCATATCAACCGTCATACTTTGAAGTTGCACAACGTTAAGACAGTTGTTCTTGATGAAGCTGATGAAATGCTAGATATGGGATTCGTTGAAGATATCGAAAGTATTCTTTCTAACGTTCCTAACAAGCATCAAACATTGTTATTCTCAGCTACAATGCCAAAGCCTATCATGAAGATTGCTGATAAGTTTATGAGCGAACCTAAGGTAGTTAAGATCAAGTCAAAAGAATTAACTGCTGATAAGATCGAACAATACTTTGTTAAAGCTAAAGATTATGAAAAATTCGACTTGATGACTCGTTTATTCGATGTTCAAGCTCCAGAATTAGCTTTAATCTTTGGTCGTACTAAGAGACGTGTTGATGAATTAACTCGTGGCTTGCAAGCTCGTGGTTACAACGCTGAAGGTATTCACGGTGACTTGTCACAAGACAAACGTACTAGTGTATTACGTAAGTTCAAGGCTGGTAAGTTAGACTTCTTAGTTGCTACTGATGTGGCTGCTAGAGGTTTGGATATTTCAGGTGTATCACACGTTTACAACTATGATATTCCTCAAGATCCTGATAGTTATGTTCACCGTATTGGACGTACAGGACGTGCCGGACATTCTGGTGTGTCAGTAACATTTGTTACACCTAACGAAATGGGTTACTTACGTACAATCGAAAACTTAACTAAGAAACGTATGGAACCACTTGCTCCACCTACTGATAAAGAAGTTCTTAAGGGACAACTTGAATCAGTTAAGCAAGATATCAAGGATACTTTGGAACATGACAAGCATCTTGATCGTTTCGATTCAGCTGTTCAAGAATTACTTGCTGAATACTCACCAGAAGACATTGCTCGTATTTTCTTGAGTGAATCAATTAAGGATGCCGAGACAGTTCCTGTTAAGATTGCTCCTGAAAGACCACTTCCATCAAGAAAAGTTAGTCACAGTCGTTCTGGCCATGGTCGTCGTGGTAGATATAACGGTCACCGTGGTGGTAACAATGATCACCGTCGTCGTCGCAACAATGACCGTCGTGATGACAAGAAGGGTGGCAAGCGCCGCGAAAATGACAACAGACGTCATGGTCGCAGCAAGAAGTCATTCAAGATCAGAACTAATCTAGAAAAATAATTAATTAAATAAATAAAGACAAGGTAAATTATTTTACTTTGTCTTTTTTTGTACAGTAAAATGAGTCTAAGGGATTTGTAGATAATTGTTAGGACTTGTAAAGTAAGTTAATAATGCTATGATTTAGGCTTAAGGTTACACGAGTCAGTAATTTGTCGCACTTTTTTGTTAATTTGAACTGCAAAAAAATTATTTTCATGAAATAATTGTGCTGTTCTTGAAAAAATGGAAGGAAGGTTACGTATGATCAAAGGATTAGGTATCGATATTGCTGAAATTAGTCGAGTTAAGCAAATTTATGGTCGTCATCCCAGATTCTTGGAAAAGATTTTAAATGCTGATGAAATTGAAGTTTTCAATTCTCTCAATACCGAAAAAGCTAAGATGACTTATTTAACAGGTCGTTTTTCTGTAAAGGAAGCTTTCACTAAAGCTATGGGGACCGGTTTAGTCGGCATCGGTTTTCATGATTTAAGCGTTTTGAATCATTCATCTGGTCAACCATTTATTAAGACAGAGCTCTTCAAAGGTAATATTCACGTCTCAATTTCAGATACAGACGAACTAGTAATAACAGAGGTTATTCTAGAGGAGGAAGAAAAATAATGTTGCCATCAATTCATCGTCCCGCTTACGTTGAAGTGGATTTGGGGAAATTAAAGACAAATCTCCAAAATGAATTACATTCAGTACCAGAAGGTACCAAAGTATTTGCCGTCGTGAAAGCCAATGCTTATGGGCATGGTCTAGTTAAAGTTGCCAAAAGTGAAATTGAATTTGGTGCAAGTGGATTATGCGTTGCCACTTTGGATGAAGCTCTAGAAATCCGTAATAGTGGCGTAGAAGCTCCTATTTTAGTTCTAGGTATAATTCCTGTCGAATATGCTAAAGTCGCCGCACAGGCTAATATTTCGGTTACTGTGGGTGATTTAGACTGGTTAAAGGTTGCCGTACAATTAAGAACTGCTAATTTACGTGTCCATCTAGGAATTGACAGTGGTATGGGTCGAATCGGTTTTCAGACTAAAGACGACTTAATTGCCGCTTGCAATTTCTTAAATGATCATCAAGAAGCCTTCATTCCAGAAGGATTGTTTACCCATTTTGCCACAGCTGATAGCCCTGATGAAAACTATTTTGAAAAACAAGTCCAACGTTTCAAGGAAATGTCGACAGATTTGCCAACAAAATTCACTTACGTTCACTGTGCTAATTCAGCTACAGCCTTGTGGCACAAAGATCTAGCTATCAATATGGTTAGATATGGAATTGCCTTGTATGGCTTGAATCCATCTCAAACTGATATCACTTCATTGCCATACAAACTAGAACCAGCTCTTAGCTTGTATTCAGAGTTAGTCTTCGTTAAGAAAATTAAGGCTGGTCAAAGTGTCGGTTATGGCGCAACTTATACTGCCAAAGAAGACGAATGGATTGGAACAGTTCCAATCGGCTACGCTGATGGTTGGTTGAGAAGAATGCAAGGCAGCGACGTTTTGATCAATGGTCAACGTTGTCAAAATGTTGGTCGAATTTGTATGGATCAATTCATGGTCAGATTGCCAAAAGAATTGCCAGTCGGAACTAAAGTAACCATTTTAGGCAAAGACGGCGATCAAGAAATTACCGCAACCGATGCCGCTAAATACGCTGGTACAATTAATTACGAAATACTTTGCAGCTTGAGTGAAAGGTTACCTCGAGTTTATAAGAAATAATCGTGCGATGCTGCCGTCGTCCGTTCGACCTGGAAAATTTTACAACTGAGAATTTTCCAGAATTGAACTTCTGAGACTGGATAGTAGTTTCTATCTTTATATAAAATACTTCAGAAATTAATAGAGGATATTATTAGAATTGTAGTATATTGCTGCATTCTAATGATGTCCTTTTTGTTTTATATATAAAGAATAAAGAAATAGAGCCGTTCTTTAGAAAGTATGTGTCTGATTCTATTCAAATAGAAATTGAAATCTAGTCGGGAGTGAAAATCCTGTGGCGGCTCAATGGCTAAATTTCTCTTGGCAATTTATTGCCTAGTGAAAGACCGAGTTTTGAGATTTTGCG